>Ga0256404_1000336_pt1 | contig 122412 bp, 152 predicted proteins | sample RumenRJG_01DNA_FD_185990 | JGI IMG/M metagenome (GOLD analysis project Ga0256404, IMG submission 185990) | Bovine rumen microbial communities from Lethbridge, Alberta, Canada - RJG_01 | ecosystem: Host-associated > Mammals > Digestive system > Stomach > Rumen | place: Canada: Alberta... | reverse complement strand
ACCATAATAAATTCTAATATTCTTCATAACTTGTTCTCTCATTTAGTTCACTAGGGAGGACACAACCCATCCCTTAGCGCACAGATAAGAACCTCAGACCTCCTCGTCCGCAAAATTCCAGTTTCAACGGAGAGAAGAAAGAAGAGAGAAGCCCCTACCTAGTAAAGGCCACTCTCCCGAGGTTTATTGCTCTCCCTCGGCTCCTTCATCACTATAGCATCCTTCGTCTCCCTCTACCTCTTCATCACCCATATCAGGCTCATCGGCGGCATAGTGCATAGGACCGGGATGACTCATTCTACCACGGACCCACTTAGGAACTTTAACCTGACCACCAGCTCCAAAAATAAAACCACCTAAACACAGGAGAAATACTCCCATATCAGTCATGTTTGTCTTTATAAAACCGTTAGTCACAACGTCCCAGATTAAAACAAAAGGAACTACTACACCTGCGGTAAAAGAACCAGCTAGTGCACATAAAAGAAGAGCTAAGAGTTTAGTACTGTTTTCACTAAAAGCATTGGGAAACGTCCCAAGCCAGTCAATAAACCTCTTAAAAATTGAATTGCTCTTCTTCATAAAAAAGAGAGGAACCTGTTATAAGTTCCTCAATATCTAAAATCTCGATAAGATTTAAAGAAGTAATAATATCCAGGACCACCATTCAAGGTAGGTCTTACGTCCACTCTGAAAACTAGAAAATCGTCTGGGAGCTGTGGCATGTCAACTATGTCCATCCATCTCAGTTTTGTTCGATCAGGATCACGGACAGAATCTATTCCACACCCTATTCCCTCAATCCTAGCTTTTCCGTCCCCTAGGTTCTTAAATAGAATCGGGGCCTCATCACCACGGGTCATACTTTCAACGTATGGATCCCAAATGAAGAGTTGGTCTTTCTCGATAGTAGAGAATGGAATAAGAGACATATGGTCGTTACCGATCCCCGGGAATCCGAGCTTCATCTCTATCATTCTCTGCTTCATGGCTATTACAATGTCCGGCCAATCGTGTTTATGTCCACGTGACCTTTCGTATTTGATTAGGATATTATCATTTACCATAAACTGTTACGTTATTTGTTCTACAATATCTAATTATTTTACCTGTGACTTCTTCAATCAGCTCTTCGTTACTCATTCCTCCCGACCTCTGAACTGCCATAGTCATGACCGTACCTTTATTGTCAGAATCAACTACAATATAAGATACTAAGAGATGAGGCTGAGGACAGTTCATTATCTGTGGTGCAATTGTACAGATTATATTGCGCTTAAGCTCCGTAAAAAGATAATACTTGTCGTTTCTATAATTGGTTATCTTTCTGAAGATCATAAGAATCCATTAGTTTTATCACACCAAACACAGCCTCGACAGTACCTTCTTCCAAGTTCGTTCTCTGCGTATCCAACAAAATCCATTACTATCTTTTGTGCATGCCAAGGAATAGTCATCTTAACAGCAGGAGTTATGGCAAGCTGAAAACGACGAACTAGGCGATCAGGGTTTCTGAATTGTTCAAAGTAAACGAATCCAATAGTCTCTCCAATACAACAGTCGCTGAGAAGTTTTTGAACCTTAAGTCTATCCTCTAATAACTGATCAACTAGAAACTTCACTAGTCTATTATTTTTAGTTTTCCTGGATTAAAATGCTTGTAATCAATTCCAGCATTGCTGAGAGAGTTCTTTATTACCTCATAGACCTTGGACTTAATAACATCCACTAAGTTATACCTTATTGCCATATCAATATTGACGGGCTTCTCAATGGACACTAGTTCGTCATAGGTCAACCTAGCATTTCCAGGTCTCTCTAACCAAGATTCTATGACTTTATCAAAGGTATTAAAGACGGGATTACATTTCCAATCCATTATCTACTATTCTTAGTTTTAACGAATTGAGCGTTTCCAGAGGAAGCCCCATTTCTTCTAAGTTTTTTCGAATCATTTCTTGGAATTTTGCTACAAAGAAGAGATTCACATTGCTACCAACAAGATTTAACGCCTTTCTCGCGCTATTAACAATATTCTCTCCTGGATGGTCAATAGCGACCATTTCATTGTAGACAAGCCTAGTATTAGGTCGACCAAGGAATTCTCCAATTATACTTGGCCAGTAACCTCTTATGTTACTCCAGACCATGCTAATACTTAACTCCCCAAAGTCCAGTAAAGTCTCTTTCCGCTACACACTTATCCCAATAGGTCTCTAAGAGGTTCTTGAGATATTCATAGTCTTTGTTCTTGGGGACCTCTGGATTCCAGTAGAGAATTAGGTCTTGGATTTTCATCTTATACTTTCTAAATCCCCTAACATAGACCTCATCCTTCGATAAAGGTTCTTGCGTTCGTTTATCTATGAATGAACCAGGTTCCATGTTCAGAGCTTTATCTCGTTCTTGATTTACATACTGAACGAGACGCTCCGACAGAGCTATAGTGTACTGGGCTGAGTAAGGACCTTGGTTATGATTTTCCTCGATCAACTTACCCTCTGCCCAAGCTTGATTCTTATGTTCTATCTCTTTCCGGACGTTTCTTTCATATCTCATCCGGCGACGTTCTTTCTTTCTCTGACTACTGCTCATTATTAATGTACCACTCTAAATCCTCAATCGTACTAAGACACTCATTGCTCTTTACCTTCGGATCAATTATATCAATCAACCCTTCAAACCAGCCGGTTCTTGGGTCACTTGGTCCTAGGTCGTTAACAAGATCAACAAGCAGCTTTCGATATTGTCTAAGAACATGCATGTACTGACACCTGTAGCGCTCTGCATTATTCTCTTCCACATCCAGGCGATAGTAAACTATATTTCTTACTTTCGCTGTGGCATATCTAACGCGATCGTCTAAAGTCATACTACGAAAATATTGTTTAAGAATTCATAGACACTAGATTCTTTGTTATTCCAAGTACTACGAACTATGCTAATAATGTCGAAGATATTATATTCAGAGGCCTTCTTAGCCCACTCTTCGTCATTACCTTCTGGGAGTGTTTCCTGAAGAGGCACACTGGGAAGAATCTCTGTCTCCACGGTTCGCTTTGAGAATCGGAATGCTGGGGACTTTGACTTTACATCATAGATAGCCTGCAATAGTTTCAGGATCGTACCACCCTCTATGATATTTCCATAGGTCTTGTGAATAAGATCCACTATTGATGAAACTTCTTCTCCACCACTGCTCGTATAAACACTGGGAACTTTCTTACTCGTCACACTGCTTGGTTTGTAGTCGCCTGAAGTAGCACCATTAGCAAGGGTAGCAACATTAGAAGAAGACAGATTAACCGTTTTAATCTTAGCTGCGTTATCTACCGCACTACCATCACTATTGTTACAATATACTATACCAGGTTGCCAACCAGGGCTAGGAGTTGTCAGAGGACTATTTGGCCAAGTCTGAATATCTCGCCAAGTAGAGACCTTTGGTTCGGGGATAGTTTCCCAATCTAGGATCTCACTAGCCTTTAAGAGATACTCATATGTATCCTTATTATCCTCTACGTCTACTGTAAATTCTCTTACCTCCGAATCCTCCTTAGGAATGACACCGAGGTTTTCCATGACACCAACATAATCCCTTACGTTGATCTTAATTTTTACTTTTCGCTTAGAACACATACATTAAAATTTTTCGTGTTATCGTTTATCAGGTAATTTACTTTATCTTCGTCCTCAGTGTCGAAATTAATGACACCTGGGAACTTATTGAAATTTAATTCATTATATCTACAATGGCCATGAATAGACCACCACCCAAGTTCTGCATAAGCAGCGGAGAATGCTTGATCTACTCTCTCCACGTTTTTATTAGAGTAGATTACATTCCCAATGTACTTGGGACACAACTGATCTAACCACCTGAGACCAGCGTGCGTACATGCAAACTGTTCTCGGCCTTTCGAATAAGTAATAAATTCTTTAAACTTATCGTTCATAAGAAAAATCATATCTAAGGCATCCTGATAAGTCAATCCAGTAAACTCCTTAGCGGTTTTGCTCAAAAAGTCTTGAGGAATATCAGACATCAGCACTTCTGATATGATTTTCTTTTGTTTTCCTCGGAAATATATGTAACCGAGATATCTTCTAAGTCGAAGTTCATGATTTCCTTCTAAAAATATAATATTATCATATCCTTCATACTTAAGAATTTGGTCAATGAGTCGACGTGATCCGCCCATTTCAGGACCGTCGATGTAATCCCCATGAAAAACCGTCAGAGCAAAATCTTCCGGAGATGGGACTTGATTATTGAGTACTCGCCAATGAGAATGAAGATCCGAAATATGTAGGACCTTATCATCTTTCTCTAGGTGTATGTTATGTGTTAAAGGTCTCCAGAAGTTTTCTATATCTTGGTAAGACCCAATAATCGGATAATCCGTGCTAAATCTTTTAAAAGAATCAACCTGTTCTTTCAAGGTATCCTTGGACGGAGAAATAAAATACGGACTGCAATACTTTTTATTCTTTCCTATGTAATCAATAGGAGTTGGTTCAACATGATAAAAAACTTGATATCCGAAGATTTCTCCAAGAATTTCTATGGACGTGGTAGATTCTTGATCAGCGTCCACAACTACAAGCATACCTGTCGATAGGTGAGAGCAAAGAGCTCCTATGAAATTTCGATAAACTAGGTCATCGAAAGATCTCGTTAGGAACTCTCTACCACCACCTTTATAATCAGGTCGATAATAAACTCTTTTCAGGAGGGAAATATCTACTAGGAAGTTACTAAGTCCCTCTTTCTTAACCCAACACTCTTTTTGTTTCTTAACGAGACCCTTTAAAATTATCAGGGTTCTCATTCTGGTAAAGGATATTGCTGAGTTTGTTGTAGGCCAGGAAGTGAAAATAAGCCCTGAAGAATGGTAAGTACGTTGGTCATCTGTCCTGGATACATAGGGATGCCATGACGCTGACAAACAAGCTGAACTAGTGGTTGATAAGCATATTCGTTAGGACATCTTACTACAAGTTTTCCACTAGTTGCCAGATAGCCAAGTTCAAAGACAGGCATCATAGAAGTACTTTTCTTGAGGAAATTCAGAAAGATAGCATCTGCCACGGAACAGAAATCGAAGGATGCTGATACCTTCGTCACCATCTCTGGGTTATTAATATCCATGGTCGGGTTGTGTGGAGGATTAGCGGGTTTACAGTTCAGGATTGTGTAATTCAGGTTTTTATACATTAACAATCCTTGACCCCCTACCGGATCCGCCAGCTTAGCAAGACCTTCTGCAAACTTACCCTGCCAGTCGTACATACCACCAGGTTCATAAGAATCTGAACCGATGAGGGCAATCTTGACGGTCCCGTTAATAGATTCATCCAAGGTTTCCCCTGGATAATACACTGTTACATTGTTACTGAGTTGTATCATTTCACGTGAAAATTAAAAAGTGTGACGCAAAAAGGACATCACACTGGTGTTTAAAACCAATTCGTAAGTTTTAGCTTACTCTTATATATCTTCTGTAATTCTGATAGTTTACCCAACTGAATCAGGAGTACAACATCTGCGTACTCAGAAGTTCCGTATTCAACGTCATACTGGTTAAAAGTGTACTTCATTTCCTTCTGATTCTTGAGGTAGTTTTGATACGTATCAATCAGAGTTAAATTTCGTTTTGCTTTGACAGCTGCCAGAACATCCTTCTGAAGCTGTTCAAAACTGTATTCACCCGGTTCTCCTCCTGAGAAGTCTAAGATAGGACAAAACTCTGTCTTCTTAGATCTATATTTCAAGGAGCCCACAACAAAACGTCTGATAATAGCCATAACGCTATTCATACCAGAGCCCTGTGCAGGACCAGCCATGCCAACCTCCCCCGGAGGGAATATAACAATGGCCGTATCGGGACCAGCCTTCTCTACTTTGAGGCCGGAAGGTGAATCTTTGCTACTCGTCAACATTCCTCGGAAATTTGAAAAATACCGAGATACTAAGGGTGAGGTAACTGAAAGACTAATATTTCCATCTTCTCCCATACCTCCTACAATTCTCATCATAAGCGTTCAATTAATTTCATTAGTTTCACACATACATAAGGGAATTATTTACTTTTTCTCCCTAAGTATTCATAAAGGTCGTTGGTCATTCTCAGTGGTATCGGTTCTGGAGTAGGGGTACATCCTTGAAGGAGTTTTTTCAATTCTAAGAACCTCCCTCTCTGGACGGACTCTAACTGAAGATTTCTCATCCTAAAGACAGTAATCCCATGAACTTCCTGAAGGTACTTGTCACGGAGAGAATCTTTGTAATCATCATGATACTCAGAATCTAACTCCACGGCTACACGAATATTCTGAAAGTAATAGTCGATCAGCCAGAAAAGTCCTCCTTTAAGCCCCTCTGGTCGTTTACTGTTCTCAATCAGGACAGGCATCTCCCTCACTATTTCTCCGAGACCATCGAAGTAACCAATATTAATGAGCATATCAAACATCCTAGCCTGCTGAGACCTATGGACGAGTTGTTTTCGTCTAGTAAATCTCTTGGCCGACTTAGGATTCGGGTAAACTATATTCTTGAAATTAACCAGTCGTCCCGTCTTCGCTATAGCATAAACAGGAAACGTTTGATAATTAATCCCAGGAATTACGAATTCTTTCTTATATTCATTTATATCTTTCATCCTATAAAAGAAAGAGGGAAAACATTACGTAGCTCTCCCTCAACACAAACTACTAAAACCATCTTGTCACAGTCATAAGGTACTCCCTCCCCATGGAACGCGTTTTTCTTGTTTCGGAACAATCCAAGACAGGTAGGTCGGTCCTTCCAAGGCAAGGAGGATTTTATGAAGAAACTGAAGCTGGACCATACAGTCAATACATATGTGCTGACTGCTCTGTGTACTAGCAAAAGCTAAGTACTCTTTTCTTTCCTGCTCCCCAAACTTTGGATTCTTCTCACACAAGAACTTCCAGTAACGGTAATCATAGAGTTGTTTCTTACAAATACCGCACGTATAGCCCTCTCTCCCAGGGACAGCTTCCTCCACGTAAACTTTCTCGTTATCTCCTTCAATGAAGGAGTGAAGTAGGTGAAGCATAAACTTCCTATATTGAAGCGTCCGATAAGCTCTAAGGAGAATGAGTGTCTCCTCAAAGTTCTCTGAGAGGTGTCCCTCCGTATGTTTACCACGATCAGACATGATAACACTAGGAAGTTCCATGTGAAGAAGAGGTTTGGGGAATAGATAAGTATAGATTAGATTCTTTTCATCCCTATCAAGGTCTGGTAATCCACGTAGAGCTGACATAACTCTACTTTCTTCTTTTCCAGACAAAATCTCAATATACTTTTTTACCAGATCTAATTTCATAAAGTGACTATAAAAATTGGAGCCCCGTTTTACCCAGAGCTCCTTGTTTTTCTTTTTGGTTTTTAGCTTTGCGCCTACGGCAAGAGAACTTCGTTTGGAAGTCCTGATAAACAGTCTACTTTTGCCGTTTTCTCTCCCTTGCCGGGCATTTTTTGATCGAACCTAGGTTCTTCCCAGGTGATCACTTCGTCAGCTTTGAAAAAGCCAAAATCGTTTTCATTGTTCTTCATTTTTCTTCTTGCTTTAATAAGTTTGTGTACTTTCTACTCATAAGGTATTCACAGCATCTCCATTTTGAGAGGTTCCTGTCTGAATAGTCGTACTGAGATAATTGTATTAAAACCAGATGGCGGACGAGGAACAATGGATTCAAAGACGTCCCAACCTTGATGTTTCCGATAAAGATCACGGGCGGTTAGTTGTCCTCTTTTACACATATCCCCAGTGGGATAATATCCTCGGTGTTGCTGGATATCTAAGAGCATTGGTTCAAGTACTTCCATGTCTGTATCAGACACATCAGTTATAGCAATATTACTTTCCCCAGGCTCAGCTAACACCTCCACGATCATGGTATAGTCATTTTCCATCTCTTTGTAATTCAGTGATTATAGTTTCTACCATTTGATCAAATTCTTTGTCTGTGAAAGGCGCAAACTTGTCTATAAATGCAAACATATTGTCTTTTCTAAAACCAAGCTGCGTTTTCACTACCTCTAATGTAAGGTCTTTAATTCCGATCTTTGGAGTACCCCAAGTTCTATCACATCTACTCTTGATATTGCTCTTCAAGTATTCCTTGTTTAGGTCGTGAATCTTGGACACTAGGCCAGAGTTAGTTCTCACTAAGTCGGGGGCAAGAGATGTATACATGTAAAGGTCATTCTGGTAATTCAGAAGATTGCCTAAGTTCTTGGTATTAGCCTGGACTTCTCCACAAATAGACTTGACTAGGACATTGAGGTCATAGGTGTTACTGGAGGTCATGTATTCTCCCATATCAGCACCCGTTAACTTCTGTTCTGCTCTCGAATCACGAACCCAGAGGTAAGAAGACAACGATCTCCATCCATCCGGCGTCATGAGACACTTGTGGATAAACTCGGGGAGTGATTTTCCTTCATACTCGCCCACCACTTTAATAACATCCTGAGTAAGTTCTAAGTAGACAGTTCCTTTCTCAACATAACCGGTATAATAGGAACTACTTCCCCCAGAGAAGTTGAAGAAATGATTTCTAAGTCTCTTCTGCCAGACGAATTCATTGCTCGTCAAGACTTCCTCGATTTCCCCCAAGTATAGGATATATTTACTATCTTTCTTCAAGACATATTTATGACCTGGGATCCACTTAGAAGTCATCTTAGTAGCCGACATCTTAGTTCCTGCTTCCTTACTCTCTTCCAAAACCTGATCACTACTGTCCTCTAAGTGAGCAGTCAAGTTAAAGTCTTGTGAGGTATTCGCAGAGAAACAGTATGTTCCCGCCAGAACAAGGTTTGTCATATTCTTAGCTCGCCAAAGAAGTTTGAAGAAATCTTCTCGGATAATATGGATCAGGAGCTTCTTTCCAACCTTCTCTTGTATCTCCTCCGAGTCTACCGCCACGTAAGTTGCATACCCACTATAGTAACGGAAATTTTCTGAACTAAACTGAGAAACTTCTAAGCGAAGGCCCTGATTCCTGATAGTCACTACTTTAGTAACATTGTTATCCTCCATAGGACCTGCCTTACCACTACTGGCTGCATTCTTCCTAAGGTAGTATCCTTCAAAGTTACTTCTCACAGAAGACTTCAAGGCAGACTTAGCGGACCCTGATGTCGCTGCTGCTAATGCATACCCCGGTGGCAGAGGTGAACCAAATAGCTTGTTCGTTTCCTCATTAGCCGGGTAATAAAAAACTAATTCATATGGAATTACATAGTTGTTATTATCCATTCTTTCTGAAATTTATATTATATCCACCCATAAGGTTGGGAAGCCTTATCAATAGCAAAATAACTAATTCATCAAAGATGACATACTTTATATCAGGACACAGAGAAATAAGTCAAGAAGAATTTGACAGGCTATATAAGCCGGTTATAAGCGAAGCAATTAAGGATCCAAGTAACACATTTGTAGTAGGAGATTACTGGGGAGTAGATGAGATGGCTCAAACTTATCTAGCCAAAGTACTGGAGGATAAAAGTCGTGTAACGGTATATCACATGTTAAAGGAACCAAGAGTATATGTGTCGAAGGAGTTTAAGAAGAGAGGTGATTTCTTGGATGACGAATCCAGAGATGCAGCCATGACAAGGGACTCTGATCAGGACATAGCTTTTGTCAGACCGGGAAAAAGGAATAGTGGAACAGCCCAAAACATAATTCGGCGAGTAGAGTTAAGGTGGGAAAATAAAAAGAGAGATTAGCAGTCTCTCTTCTTTTTCTCTCTCATAACAAAATTATCCTACGCGGATTAGAATCTCCCCCCCCCCTGTTTCACTGAGGGAAGTGCGGAATTCTCGTCTCGCAGTGGGGATAAGACCAGATGCCTCTTCAATGAGAACCTCTTTCCTATCACTAACGCAATAGTTAATGAACTTATGAACAGAGTCCTTAAGATCGGTTCTCTCCAGGAATGCATCAAAAGCCTCATCGGACTTTGGAATTCGTTTAACCATTTCCTTGCTTGTGACATATAGTCTCATGCTGAGGAGTATAAACTTACTCTTAAAGTCTTCCATGGATGTAACATCCCCTGGTTCTTTGATCATTCGCAAGACTACAGTCTTAAACGCCTTGTCATTGGGGAGTATAGCCTCAGGGGACAATTCTGTTTTAGCATTACCTAGCTCTACAGATGTCTTGTCATTTTTATTTTCTCCTTTCACTATTTCTCCTTTCATCACTATGTTTCTCTCACCAGACACCTTCCTATAACCTAGGAATCCCAACAGCAGCAAAAGTGCTGAAGCGATCGTAAACTTACTAGAATTATTATCTTTTGTCATTACAGAGTTTATTTTATTTCGTTTTTGCTTAATTTCGTTTAATTTCAATTGGGTATAAAGTTATTTTGTGTAATAAAGGTATACCACCTTAAGAGATAAATCCCTTAAGACAGCTAACTTCGTACTCCCCTGAGGCGCACACTCAGTATACTACCTCCTCAGGTTCGCCCCGACATTAGCTTCACAACTTTAGTGCTAATAGTCCATTAAACCACGTAGAGGTATCGGGGATATTGTTAATGGTTGGGAAAACGAAGGAGAGAACTAACGCCGTCCCGTAGGAATCCTGGCCAGCAAAGCTTGATGTCGACTATCTCCCCGGAGCCAGATAGTACCTGGGCCGAAGCCGTCGCTAAATGCAAATTGGGGTGGACTCTAACTTCCATTGCCAGCCCTTCCCAGGGGCTTCCTTGTAATAACGTTAATATTCTCTCCTTATTCCATGTATAAGGTTTTCGGGGGATGGTAATTTTTCTAACCAGCAAAACGATCCATAATATCGGACGAATCGTCTTCCCCTGCATAATCATCTTCTTCTACTCCCATGAGAATCATAGGATTAATCAAGTCTTTAGTTTTCGATAGATTATGATGTTGTTTCATCTTAATTAGGTTATATTCTTCTTCCATATGTTAGGGTTTTAGTGATAAGATTTCAAAGCCGTTTTCCCATTTCTGAGTAATTGGGTCCCATACTTTGATTAGTTTCAAGTCAAACCATTCTTGTAAGTCTGTAGCTTTAGGTGTCTTCTTATAAGAGAAATTTTCATATATCTCTCGAAGAACATTCTTAATATATACCTTAGATACTCTATCTCCCTGTGAGAACCTGGCACAAACCTCTGACTTAAGGTCATTAACATCAAAGATCTTCATTGCTAATAGTTCCTTCATCTTTTTAACGCTATATTTATAACTGGTCATCCTATTCTTTCCAATATATCTATAACTGTCAGAAATCAACGGATCTATTTGATCTAATATTACCTCTATCTCACCATCAGAAAATAGATAATCACTATCGCAAAGAAACTTAGCTTTTTCATAAAAACTACCCAAAGTTTCATATACGCTAAGAAAATCTTTCACTCTTTCCGAGATAGAATCACTACCTAAGACTCTTTCTAAGGTATTAAATACGCTAAATCTATCAGCATAGTCTTTATACTGAATATCATAAGACCTAACCTCTGCTATATATGCCAGTTTATTTTCAACGGGTACAAGATCAAACGACTTAGTGGTCGGATTATAGACGTGATTAACTGCTACATAGTCTTTTTTATAATTATAAATCTTAGCTAGGAGATCCATATTCTTTACGTGTTCTATCTCAGAAGAAATTAATACAGGATCGGAGCTTTCCATAGCTCTTTTATTTCCAGCCAATAAAGTCTCCGTCGTCTTCATCTTCTTAGAAATGATTTCTTCGAGAGTCCTATTATCCTTGCCAACTCTTCTCACTATATAATAAAATTCAGCTTCATTTTTCCAAGGATTTTCAGTAAGTCTTTGCCTACCAAGAATCTGAGGAAGATCCAATGAGATATCAACAGCCATTGAATCTACGTTAGCATCGGATATAATAAAAGACTTAGCATTATCTGAATAAAAGTCCGCACCTAAGTAGACGGTTCGTGTACAGAAAGTAAACATCTTCCTAGACTCTCCACGAAGAGGAACTCGGCCTATCTCCCAACCAGGACCAAGCTTCTGGTGAAGCCTCTGCCTGTTCTCTCGAGTATCAGCACAGAGAATATTACATTCTTCTGGAGCAAGATCTAGTCTAGATATAGTATTACAGATATTATTAACTGAATTAAGATAGATAACAGCTTCTTGAGACGTGACCATTTTTGTACCAACAACTCTGCTTTCACCTTTTCCTTTTTTGTAAGAATCTACAATACCTCTGATGGTTTTCGTTAGAGAATCAATGGTTCTTACTTTTAGTCGTGGTTTAGTTACTCTTTCTGGCTGTTCTGTTATCCAGTCGAAATAGTAATAAGGAAGATTTGCAAACTCGGGAATTAACATAAGATAAGACCCTATCATGGGAGTCGCTGATACGTAGCATACTTTTTGTACTCCTTGCAGATCTCCTACGAATTTCAATTCTGTAGTAGATTTAAAAATGGAATCAAGAAACACGCTCTGAAACTCATCTACAACAGTATAGAACTGGTCGAAAATGCCAAAACCAGTTAATCCGTTAGCTCCATCACTAAGAATAGACTTAATAATGCTATACGAATCATAAGTAACGAGAATTTTCATGGGTTTACCATGAGATCTCATACGATCGCGGTACTCAAGGAGATCATAATAGAGAGTTTTATACCTTTTAATGCTCTCCTCTTTTTGTTTTTCGTTCTGTACTGAAATCTTTTCTTCCTCAGATTTTATTGCCTCCAAGTCTTTATCCAAGGAATATTTTCCTTTACCAATAGAATTATAATCCTTATCGATATTTAGCAAAACCTCTAAATCGTTCTTTGCATAAAAAACTTCATCTGGATGCTGATCAAATTTGTTTTGAAGAAGAACTCTACGAGGGGAGCAGAGAATAATATCTCTAGAATTTCTTATACAATACTCAGTATATCCACAACCTGGAATCTTTTTATCAACAATATGTGGATATGGAAAGAAATACTTTTGATCGTACTCTTTCCACTCAGATATATACCTAACTCCTTTAGGTACAACAATAGATTGACCAACTTCTTGATCAACTCGCTCTAGGCTATTAGCCTCAGTAAAATTTATAATGTTATCCATATGTCTTTTGGTTAAAATTAATACAGAGTCCACTTTTAAAAACTAGCAACTTCCTAAAAAGTCGTTGCTAGGGAACCCAAGGTTTCTTTTCATTAGTTAGGTTTTTGTTTTCCTCTAAACGCGTTTTTCTCATTTCATCTAGAATATTTGACAAAGTCTTTAATTACTGCTCATTCCACTAAAAAAAAGAGAAACCAAATATTTATAAATTTTCACATTTCAGTTCTGTTCTTGTATATAGATTATAATAACAGAAATATTAAAAAATGAAAATTCTAATTTTTTCTTATTTCAATATAATTCTTTTATTGGCTCATTAAATAATCAAAATTTGAGAAATAAGAAAGACATAATCCTCCAGGGAAATCCTACTGTGTTCGGGCGAAGCCCCAAACGAAACACCAACCGGGGTGACGATTTTAGTGGAGACGCGAAGCGGCGGAGCGTTAAGAAATCGGTGGCCACGGGCAGGCCGGTGGTGTGAGTCTTTCCTTTCTTCTCTTTCTCTGAGGGTTCCCTTCCACGCCCTTATCAGAGAACAAATGACGAAACTTTATGCACTATTCAGTAATTGTTATCGGCGAAGATCCCGAAACTCAGCTAGAGCCCTATGACGAGAACCTTGAGGTAGAACGTTACCTGAGAGCTTCCAAGGCTGACTTAATTCGGGAAGTAAAGGAACGCTTCAGATATGAAGTGGGTCATGGTGAATGGATTAATTACGTAAAAGATCGGACTGCCTGGCTTAAGGAACATGAGAAAGATCAAAACTTAATTACGAGGGTTGAAACCTTGGATAAACGTTTCTTATGGACAGACGAGGAATGGTATTTTCATGCCATTGAATATTCGGATGATATAGATCCGGACGACGGCGGTGAATATTCGACAAGGAACCCGGACGGAAAGTGGGATTGGTATGAGATAGGTGGTAGGTGGGGTGGTGACATTGAACTTAATGATGGAACTACAGCCGATACCGCCCTGGTTAAAGATATTAAGAACCTAGACACCCTACATTCCTACTATCTCCTGAACAACGGAGTTTGGGAAGGTCCAGACGATGGTTTCAACTGGAGAGTAAACGACTACGAGGAACTCAGGGCAAGAGAAGCTGACTTTGAGAATCATATAAAAGAGGTTCTTAAGTCTCTTTCTCCAGAAACTCGCTTGACTATTGTGGATGTTCACTCGTGAAATGAAGATTTTGCGTTTCCCTGGCAGGTCTCTTCTTTATGCGTGAAAGAATAAATTAATTTATTAATTATGATTAGAGCAATTGATACTAAAATTTTAGTTAAACCTGAGAAATTACAGGATGATGCCTTGACCGAGAAACTCGGAGGCTTTAAGATGACTGTTGGTGATGGTAAGTTTGATTCGGCTCGTGTTGTGTCCGTTGGTCCTAACGTAGCAGATCAATCTATTACTGGTGGTGCGTTGGTTTATACATACCCTAACGCTGGTCATGAAGTTACTTATGAGGGAGAGACCTATAAGGTTATCTCTGTGTCGGACATCTTAACTGTAGTTGATTAAAGAAATGAATAATAAGATTATTGAAAAAGGTGACCAGGTTCAGAGCCGAGTCATCGCTGGTGTAGTGAAGGCCGTTGAGGCTATTAAGACAACTATTGGACCTTCCGGTAAAGCTGTTGCCATTGACACTGACTTTGGCGTGGAGATTACTCGTGACGGTGCTACCGTGGCAAAGTCTATCCAACTGAAAAACCGTGAGGAGAATATTGGTGCTGAACTTGTTAAGAAGGCAGCTACCCTCACGGAGGATCAGGCGGGTGATGCTACTTCCACAACATCACTTCTTATCGAAGAGTTTTGTGTAAGGGGTCACAAAGCAGTCACCAATGGAGCTAATGTGAATGAGCTTAAGGCTGGTATGTTGAAGGCTGGTAAGTGGATGGAGAATTACATCAAGGATAATGCCATTGAAATTGATGGTGACCTTGAGAAGATTCGAAAAGTAGCCACTATCTCTGCTAACAATGACCCCGAGGTCGGTAACTTGGTGGTAGAAGGTATTCAGAAGGTCGGTTTGAATGGTTTGATCACGGCTGACATGGCATCTGGTCTTGATACTATCATTGACGTTACTACCGGTATGAAACTGGATCGTGGTTGGGCATCTCCACAGTACATAACTTCCCCAGAGGATGGTAAGTGTACTATGGATAATCCTTACATCCTGGTTGCTGGTGAACGTATCTCTAGTATGGGTCAGCTCATGACTCTTCTCCAGGATTATCAGACCAATTCACAGGGACGTCCCTTGCTGATTATCTGTGACGACATGGACGATATCGTTAATGCTACGTTCGTTATGAATGTCTTGCATGGAGCTATTCGTTGCTGTGTTGTGAAAGGTATTGACTTTGGTGATTCCAGAAAGAACATCATGGCTGATATTGCCATTGCTGTTGGAGCTGACTACCTATGTCAGGAGAATGGTACGACCGTTGCACAGGCCACCTTGGCTAACCTTGGTATGGCTACTCGTGTAGTGGTAAGTCGTGATAGTACGATTATCTATGAGGGTCATGGTGATCCAGAGGCTGTTCGTGAACGTGCTGAGATTGTTAAGGCTCGTCTCCAGGCTGAGGGGGTTAGTGACTATGATAAGACCAAGTTTGAGAAGCGTCTCGCTAATCTGACGGGTGGTATTGCTATCATTCGTGCTGGTGGTGCAACAGAAGCTGAGAAGCAGAATCGTAAAGCAACCATCGAAGATTCTGTACTCGCCGCGAAGAGTGCCATTGAAGAGGGTTGTGTACCAGGCGGTGGTTATATCTTCTTCAAGGGTAGCCGTGCCGCTAAGAAAGACAAGGCATTCTGGAAGAACCTGACTCCTAGTGAGAAGGAAGGTGCCATGACAGTGTTTGATTCACTGCCTGTTGTCCTGAAAACCATTGCAGATAATGCGGGAGCAGAAGGTGTTATTGTCTTGGAACGAGCTGCCATTACAAAGGACGGTTTCGTGTTTAATGCCAAGACGAAGCAGATGGAGAAAATCGAGGATTCTATGATTCTGGATTCCGCTAAAGCACTTCGAGTATCCTTGGAGAATTCAATCAGTGCTGCAGCCATGATTCTCTTGATTGACTGTACTATTATTGATGACCCAGAGATCAAAAAGGAGAATGGTGGTGTAATCTAAAAAGAAAGGAAGTACCCTATAAAACGGGTATTTCTTTTTCGAAACAAAGAAAACGCGGATCCTTACCCTCGAATCCCTGATTAGTGAATGAAAAGAGATAATATTTTAGGTTATGTTTGATAATGATTTTAGCAAATTTGATCCTACTCCTGGGGAGGGACCCCCTGATGGAAACTGGATAGATGGTGGTGAAGAGCCTGACGAGGATGATTGCCCTTGGGCCAAAACTATCTTAGCAGCTACATTGATTCCCAAGCCGTTTGGCATTCCCTGGGACCCGGACAAAGTTAAGAAATTCCTGAGAGATCGCGGATATGCCGTGATTGATAGATTTGATCCCGAGACTGAAGAAGAATACACGATCGTGGCTAGACCTGATCAAGAGTATATTCCAGACAGTCCGAGCGAATCTAATCTCATGGATACGTTTATTGATGAAATACAAGATATCATATTAGGATGGTTGAAGAAGCAGTAATACAGAAATGGGAATTCTTGATTAATGCCGCAAAAAATTATTGGGTAGATTCTCTCCCGACCGGCATGTCAGATGAAACTTTTGATTCCTATGAACGAAAAGCAGCCCAAGAGGATGGATTTTTCGTAAGGGACTATGTTTTTGATACGTTTCTGAAAGGAGCGAAAACAAAAAATGAATATATTGAGAAGATAAAGAAGTTTAAGGTGGAAGGTGTAACAATGCTGGAGGCTATTAGACAATCTTCTCAGGAGCTTGGTCTTAGTAAGGACGAAACTTATTGTACTCTGAAGTACGATGGTAGTAGTATTGCTATCTATCTTGATTCCACAACAGGAAAACCGAAACGTATTGTAACAGTGGGAAACCTGAACTTAAGTGGACTTGGGGTGGATCAGACATGGAAGCTTATGAAGTTTCTCCCAAAGAAATTCCCTAAAGGTATTGTTGCTATTCAAGCAGAAGCATTAATTGATATAGATAGATTAAATGACATTGACCCTGATCGGGCTAGGCAGAAAGCTAATGGCTTGATTAACTCGAAGTATTGTGATGCAGAAGTTTCTAGTCTCTTGACTCTTCGAGCCTATCGGTATTACACAGATAATACTCAGCAAGGACAGTTCATTAGAAACTCCAACTACAAAAACGTTTTAGGATCTTTCCAGACAGTTACATCTGCGCTTGACGGACATGTTATGTTCGCCCCAGCACAGGTATGGACATTGACGGAATTGGAGACTATGGGTGATTTTGTAGAACATGATAGAACTTTGACAAACACTGGCAGATTCCTGAACGACGGTATTGTTATCTATAATGCCCAGGGAATTTGTCAGAGAGCCCTCAAATACGCGGGAGCAGGTTCTGGCACAGAGGCTATTAAGACTGTGGTTCACTCCATTCAGTGGAATGATCAGACCCCGAAAGGTAAAGACTCTTGGTCTGCTAACGTAATAGTAGATCCAGTTACCATTCATGGTTGTACAGTTAAGAAACCTAGTGCAGGTTCTGTGGCAAAGTTAGTAAAGAATAACATTACTCCAGGTGCTGAGGTTGGTATAATCTTGGCCAATAGTACTATTCCCATGGTGGGTGAAGTATTTAAGGGTGGTAATGGAGACTATCAGTGGCCTACCTGTACTTGTGGATATACCATGTCAGAGAAAGACGTTTATGGATCCCTAATTAAGTGCGGTAATCCAATGTGTTCTCAGAGACTAAACCGGATGCGAGCCTATATGGGAAGTGTTAAATCCATTGACGATCTCGATCTCAATCAGTTACTTGTGATTGATCGTTTTAGATGGGAAAACACTGGTTTTGATAAGACTGTACTTCTCATGTATATCAGAGCAAATGATTCACAAGGGTATCACGATTACTTAGATTCATTCCTGAAGACATCACTTCAAAAGAGAAACCTCGAGTTAGTCTGGGCAGCCAGTTTCAAGGTCTTAACCGAAGTATGTACAAAGTAGACAAGAAGAATAAAAATTATCCGGCCACAACCTTGGAGACATTCCATCGTGTGGTCCGTGATTTTGGAAGTGCAGCCAGGATATCCAATATGTTTGAGATTTGGAAAGACATCTATGACGTTGATGAGTTCATGCTACTTGACCTCAGACAATGTCAGAATGGACCTTTCGAATCCTACCTGATGGATAGACAGCTAGATTGGATGAAAGGAGAAGAAGTAGATCTCACAGAGATTTATGAGGCCATCTTGACTACAGGAGATTTTACTTCTAATGAAAAGAGACTATTCCAGGTTGGAAAACCTGAGGAAAGGATTTGGGGTATCTTACTTGCTATCACGGATCCGACTAATATAAATAATATCTAAAACAACAAATGATTGAAGTAAGTTTGTATGCAGTTCCCGCAGGTAGCGATGTTAACGTTACTATGGGACAATGTGTCGATCGTTCACGTTTCGACAAGGAGACTATGGGCGTTAGTGTTATGGATTTCGTTAAGGGATTTCTGCGCACGAACGTTGCATCTATTGAAGTTGCCTTGGGAAATCCGGACATTATCAATGTAATTAACGGTGACGCCGGAATTACGACCAAGGATTTTGCTTGTATTAATTATTGGCTGGCTAAGGCTGGTTATCTGGTAAAGATTCAGAATGTAACAGACGACGAGGACAATGCTACTGATGTTCCTGCTGGCACAGCCGAGTGGAATGTTATTGATAGCAACTTTGTTCAGTATGATTATCCGACTGCCATTAAGATTATTCCCACGGACGGTATGGATATCGTAACTGTTCTTCGTCAGGCAATTGATCAGTCTGGTCTTTTTGATGATAGTAAGTTCAGTGGTACTAAGAATCCTCTGAAGGAGATGATTGAGAATCTTGAGAAGGTTAAGGAACTGACTGGCCGTATTGAGCCTGGTTACGCAACCCGTATCTATGACATTCTTGATCAGGTAGGAGTTAAGCTGTTCTTGGCAACTAGCACTGAGGGTTAATGGTTACACTTCAGAACGATCTTCTCGAGATCTACAATAACTTAGTAGAGTTTTCGAAAACAACTGTTCTGACTGATAGACCCATTCCCATTACAGTAAAGTATGAGAAAGACGGAGTTGGATCACCTCTCCTGCTAGAGCAGAAAGGAATATCCGTGAGACTTCGTCTTCCTATCTACTATTGTCTTGGACTTGACTCTATAAAAAAGCCCACTTATCTTCTCCCGGATGACTATAATTATCTAATGAATACTCTTCAATCTATGATTGCAGATGATAGGATCTTAGATGAAAGGACATGTCTTTCCCCAGAGAATTATGGGTTTGATATTTATGCAGTTGATCTCCGAGAATTTAGTAAAGGGCCAGATAGAATAGGAAGTGTTAGGTTTGTATCAGGCAATTCCTGGCTCTTTAGACTGTTTACTAAGTGGAAATATAAACTATGATTAAAGTAAAAGTAATTAATAAGTCTAACTACCCACTTCCTGAATATGCAACATCAGGATCAGCGGGAATGGATCTAAGAGCAAATATAGAACAAGAAATAACTCTCAAACCACTTGAGAGAAAACTATTCCCAACGGGACTATTTATTCAGTTGCCACTTGGATACGAGGCACAAGTAAGACCTCGTAGTGGACTGGCATTGAAGAAAGGATTGACAGTTCTTAATGCCCCTGGCACAGTTGATGCTGATTACAGAGGAGAAATAGGTGTGGTTCTAATTAACCTGAGTAATGAGGAATGTACTATTGAGCCAGGTGAAAGAATAGCTCAATTAGTTATTGCCCAACATGAACAGGCTGACCTAGAACTCACTACAGAATTGTCAGAAACAGAGCGCGGAGACGGAGGATATGGACATACGGGTCGGAAATAATATAGAGCGACTCCTGAAGATGAAAGGCAAAAGAAGGCTGGGAGTCAAGGGAGAAATTGCTGACGCGATCCAGTCTATACCCTGGGATAAGTTTCCCGGTGCCGATCTTAAATTCATTGAGTCACAGGCCATCGAAACAGAACATGGCCAATGGGAAGAGTTCAGTCTCTTAATAGAAATAAAAAAAGTTATAGAAAATCCACAATGGTTAAGACATATTTTTAATGTTCTAGATATAATAGGACAGTCTTTAGTAAGCTTGAATGTAGATCAAATGGGAATACAGCAGGTAGAGTGTGGATTACCAAATTATTATTACGTACTAATTTATATTATTAATAATGGAAGAGAAAAAGAGAATCCGGAAGAGTCCTTCTCCTATGGAGGACCCGAATCCTATTATGAACAACACGAGTTCTGAAGAAGAATTTACTGATGAAAGAATTAATCAGATTGTATGGGGATGGGATAGTGTTGATAAGGCAGCTGCTGAAGTATTTGCATCTATTCATCGTACGCTTCTTGAAGGCGTTCCCGTGTTCCTCTATAAAAACACTAATACAAAGAGCGACCTATGTCAGGTTGTGGTGGTTAGAAATATAGATGAGCAAACTGGAAAGCTATCAGATGATTATGGAATGGGTATGATTACAGCAGGATTTTCTGTCTTATATCCACACCTCCCTATCGAGTATCTAGAGTCAGATCTTCTTTCGGACTTAGAGAAGTACAAAGTAGATAAGAAAATCATCAATACATACGTAAGTATTATTAATGCACTTAAAAAGTAATTATGGGAGAGGAAAACGAAATTAAAGTATTAGCTCTCGACTTGGGTTATAGTGCCATCAAGGCTTGTTATACTGACCTTGAAGGCGTACTCCAGTATGAGAAGTTTATAAGCGCAGTTGCCAAATTCCCCGAGAAGCCCTTGGAGATTGACAACGATGTTATGTTTCAGGTAAACGGAGAATATTACATCATTGGAGAAGCAGCTCTTCATGTACCTAAGTCATACCTTATTGAGATTGTTGACTATAAGTCCATGAAAGCATGTTATCCAATCTTAGTTAGTTTTCTCCTTCAAAGATACAAGACTTATGGCCTATCTTTTGACAAGGTAGCTGTTGGTCTTAGCATGGCTTTTAATCAGTATGCCGATGACCTCTTGTCTTATCTCTACGAAACTTTAATGATAAATCCCTCCACTAATTACTTCCTTTGCTTACCACAAGGCCTAAGTTGTAAGGCATCTTATAATGAAATGGGCCTTAGCCTTCAGGAGAAAAGTTCTAAGACTAAGATGAACTCTTATATCCTCTTGGATGGTGGTATGCTTACTTGTGATTTTGCTAATATTGCTTCTTCAGGAACAACTGCAGGTAGCTGTATTGGTGTAGAAGGTAGTGGTGTTATTAATATAGTTAACAACTTGTCAGATTATATCTACAAAACATATGAGTTCCGTTTAAGCAACCGAGAAGTTCAGAAGATTATTGAGGATAGCCCTCAGGGTCAGTTTGAGCGAAGAGGTCGTCGTTATGATGTAACGGAACCTATGGATAAAATTTGCAAAAAATATCTGGCTGATGTATTAAACCTACTTGAAAACAAGTTAGGTGAAGCTATCGATGCTGTGGATGGTATTCTTGTATGCGGCGGAGTAAGTTATATATTCCGAAAGTATATGAATGAACCAGACATGAAGGCAGAGATTGAAAGACACTTCCCGCTTAGTTTCTTAAAGCTAACGGAAAGTCTGAGCGAGTATTATAACTGTGATAGTTACCTAAGAATCGTTCAGAAACTTGCCCGAGAGGGAAGAATTAAGTAAGAAAAGGAAGAGTGTGACCAATTGATCATGCTCTTTTCTTTCATTAAAAAGTTTAAGTTTAAAGGAATGACAGGAAAGATTATTAAAGGACAGGCTATGATTATTGGTGATAGCCTCGTTCAAAATCAGACCTTGATCTCATCGAGTGGTGTCTCCGAGAATATCGTACCCCTGATCAAGAATATTTGGGAGGACTTACTCAAAGCGGATGGCGCACACGAATATAAGAGCAACCTAAAGAAGACATATTTCTATTGGGAGTATAAGATGACTGATTCGGAAGATGATACTACGGAGATTACGAGAATGATCGAGTGTCCTCGTCCGAAAGAAGGTCTTTTTGAGGAACCCTATGATCCTGCTGATGGAAAGGGTGACTATGCAAAAGTATGGCTGACTCGATTTAAGACGGCTGCTGATAATGCTAAGAGTTCTTATACTATTCAACCAAAGGAGATTGTATTCCCTGGCACGAAGTATATTAATCCCCAGGGCGATATGGTTGACGTAGAAGAGAAAAGAGTCTGTAATGACAACCTAGGAGACATTACTAATCTCCTTGCAATATTCTAAAACGGCTAAAATGCGGCTGAGGGCCATGGACGCCGTTATATAATGAGAATAAATTTCAGGTTTTATTTTCAGAATTAAAAATTATTAAAGAATATATAAACAAATGAATGAAGACGATTTTTTGCTAGATGATGAAGAGGATCTCGAAGATCAAGAATATGTCACTCCAGAAGAGGACGTAGATGAAGAAGGAGATTTCGAATCAGAGTCTGATGAAGAGAAAGAATCGAGTCCTCAGCTAACGGAAGAAGACTATGGTGGTAAAATGACAAAGGATGAGATTTGGTTATCCTCTGCCTACGACGACATCATGGCTGCCTCTAAGAAAGAAGATCGTGTAAGTATGGGTGGTGGACGTGCATTCCCAAGTAATATAGTGGATGCTGTTCGAACCATTATTGCCGCTTCTCCTAAGAATACAGCTCAGATGACCGTTGAGAACTACACCAAGGAACTTTTCCAGACACAGGGTCACAACCGTATCCCCGCTAGTATTTATGCACCAGATCAGCCGCTCAGAAGTGGAGACCTGGATGATGAATTTGGTGGAGCTGATGATGCTGGATTTAATGAAGCCTATGCAAAAGAAGCCCGTGCTCAGATTGCCCGCTTTGTTAAGTACCTGTCAGAACGTGACCTGTCGCGTGATTCTATTGTGTCGAAAAGACGCAAACAGAGACAGCTCCCAGCACTTATCATATTTCTGTTCTCATCAGGAATGTATGATCTTATTTTAAATTGTGAGACCATGCCTCCCGAATATGCAGTGCAGATTAAAAATGCATTTGAACGTATTCAGAAGCAGAAGTATGTAATTGTGGAGCAGCTTGCACAACGTTATGAAAGCCGTGGACGAGATAAGGTGGCTGAGCGTGTTAGGAAGATGGGTATCGAGTGGTTCACTAAAGAGCCAGCCGAGATTCGTTCTCTTGCTGCATACGCTGACCTGGATCTTGACCATCAGGATGTAATGGATTATCGTGAGTTTAGACCTCGTTTTACTAATGCTAGTCGTACAATTACGCAGGACTTAGTATCAGACTTAATCGAGGTAGTTATTGAGCCTAATAAGCTTTACGAGAAGCTCAAAGATAAGACACGTTCTGATGCTATCGCTGATGTCAAGCAGGTATTCAAAGAGTGGTCTAAGGACAACCCAATGGATTCCGAGCTTGCTGATAAGATTATATGGAAAGACTTAAAACTTGTAAAATAATTATACATGGCAGAAGTTAGTCTTGAATTGTTAACCGATGAGGATATCCTTGACTATACCCACTCAGAGGGTAAGGATAGAGTTCTAACCTCACACAAAGACCTCAACTTGAAATTTGGCTCAATTCAGCCTGTTCCAGGGGGTGTATACGATGTGGAGATCTTTGGATCCCCGTATGAAGATCGTTGTGTGTGTGGTAAGATTCGACAAACCTCCGCTGAACCTTGCCCTAATTGTGGAGCACGTGTTTTCACAAAGGAAGAGGGTCTACGTAGATTTGCTAGGATTGAACTCCCCTTCTACTACCTGAATGACTTACGTTTTGATATCTTCAAAGAACTCTTCGATCAGATTTTTGACGGAGTCAAGATAAAACTTGATTTTCAGGGAGAAGATCTAAGAAGAAATGGTTATGCTGGACGTTCCGCTAAGAAGTTGGGTATAAAAGTATTTGATACTTGCCAGTTCGAATATAGCAAAGCCAAAAACGAGCTCACTATCTCTGAGTTTATTACAAATGAGAGTAAATGTTCGTATGAAGGTTTGATGGCTATTATCGAGAAATACTTCCCGGAGCATTTGCTGGCATACAAACGAATGATTAACCGGTATTACTTAGTACAACCGGCTATGATGCGACCATTTAGCTTGGTTATGCGTGGAGGTCAGAAGAAAATGAACTCTCACAAACTGAGTATATGGTACTCTATTGTTATTCGCCTGTGTTGTGCGGATGACGTTAAATCAAATCCCCAGAACTATGTAAAGACTCTGGAGCAGTTCAAGACCCCTGGCGAGCGTGTGAGATACACTGCCTTGCTGAGGATGTTACTGAATGCAGGTAAGAAACAAGCAACAGACCTCTTAAATACATCAAAGAAGAATGAGGCTCGTGGATTGTATTCAGTTCGTGTTAAGAACTCTGCTCGTTGTCCTATTGTACCTAGTACAACATTAGCTGTGGATGAGATAGGTATTCCCCTTCATCTCGCTTACGAAATGTGTCGTGAGGGCTTCATTAAGCACTTAATCAAAGAGCTTAACTTCACACAGGAGGAGGCTGAGAAGTCAACGAAGGAGGAGTATGAAAATCCTGAACTTATGCGACTCTTTAAGGAGTATGCAGAAAATCAGGTCGTGCTAAGTATTTAATTGGTACGTATAAATTGATGAATTGCTGGGATTAAGGGTGGATCCTTAAAATCAGCAGCTTACTTAAGTTTTGTTAGAAAAAAAAAAGAAAGGCGTTGAGCATGGTAGTATTAAAAAGAAAAACATACTCAGACCTAGGATGGAATCGAAGTGAACACATGAAACAACTTCACCAACAAGGTAGATACCTTGGGACGTCGAAGATTGGAGTGTGGAATCAGAGCCAGGAAAAACATGATAGGATGGAAAAAATTCGAGAGAGAAATCTCTTAGATAAATCCGCTCGTGGTTATGGATCTGAGTATGCTATGAGAGTTAATAACAGAAATCTCTTACATAATAAATTCCAGGGAGCTGATGGGTATATATATCTACTCGAATTCCCACAAAGTATAAAAGTTGGGTTCTCAAAAGATTGGGAACGCAGAACAACAAAACAGATATTAGGTGGTCGTGTGATAGCAATTATTTCAGGGCCTACTGATGATTTGGCTGATCTTGAATTTGATGTAATGATCAAGTTCCAAGATTATACGAAACTGGATCCCAATGGAATTAGATATACTGAGTTCCTTGAGAAATCAAAGAAAAAAGAGGTGTATCAGTTCTTGAAAGACTCAGTTAGGAAGAATAAAAATTTAAAATTTGAAGTACAAAACTAGAGTAAGTTCAACGACTATGTACGATTACAAAGATATAGTCTATCTGATGATAAAGCTAAATGCTTAATAATCAGAGTGTTAATCGTCAACCGACGTTGCATGAGTACAGTATATACTGTTGCAAGCTTCGTCTTGTAGAGCAGGACGCTATTGCGTACCCGATCAGTTTATGTGGTCCATTGAACGCTGACTTCGACGGTGACACAATTAGTGTCGTATTAGTACCAGAAGAAGCAAAAGAGGACACGATGGCGAAGATGTCGCCCCGCGTTAACAAGCTTTATAAAAAGAATCTGAAAAATATCTTCGAGTTTAATCACGAAACCCTTGAAAAACCTAGGGGTTATAAAATCTTACAAATTGCTGGAAAGTATTAAAACAGATCAGCAGTTAATAACAAATGTAGTGTAATTTTATGAATGATCTTTATGAATATTACTCTAAGTTAAACCCATTTAATGGAGTTGGGCTTGGAATAGAGAATTATTGTAGGAAATCGGGAAGATTTTGGGAATATTTTATACCATCTTTTATTAATAAAAACAATAAAGATGCCTGGGCAAAAGGACCCTGGTTACTTAAGAATTTAAAAGAAGGTGTAAATATACAAATATATTTCGATTTAGTAGTTTTAGGTATAAGTAGTGTAAATGATAGACCTAAATGTCAGTTTTGTGGGAAAGAGTGTATGTTTTTGTTTATTAGGGATCCTAAGAAAAATAGATATCCCGGATATAAGACTTATTGCAAGAATTGTAGGTATAGACATACTGCAGAACTTAACTCTATTAAACTAAAAGGGAAACCTTTGTCAGAAGAGAATAAGAAAAATTTAAGTCTTGCTAAAAAAGGTAAGAAACTGACAGAAGAACAGCGGTTAAAAAGACCTAGGGGATACCATTTTAAATTATCTGAAGAGGCAAAAGAAAAAATTTCCAAATCCAAAAAAGGAAAAATAAAATCTAGAAACTATTATGAATCTGGAAAATTTGTCTCAACTAAGTTTAATACTGAGATAGGTTACTTATCTTCATATGAAAAAGACTTTTTAACGATTATAGAATCGAGTCACTATATAGTTGATTTGTCTATACCAGATCCTATAAAATATAAAATAGGGGACAAATCACATTATTATTATCCAGACTTCTTAGTAACTACTTTATCTGGTGATAAATTTATGGTGGAAATTAAAGCTAAAAATTTATTAAACACGGAGAAGGTTATTAATAAAAGGTTGGCTGGAAAAAAGTGGTGTAGAAAGAACAACGTTAAATATATAACTTTGACGGAAGATGATCTATATATCAAAAGAAAGTTTTATGAGAGAAGAGACAGTAAAAGATTAAATAGATCTCTGTATCTATACGACTACTATGTATAATTTCTGTTAAACTACATTAAATTAATTCAACGACTATTCATGAGAACTTATGATATAGTCTAGTCTATATATGTTTTATATAGACCTACGTAATGGCTTAGCTAATATTTCGGAGTATACTCCGGATAGTCCTGACGACATGAAGAATCCTAAGCATTATTATACCGACTATGCTCAGCTCTTAAAAGATGTTGAGGTAGATGGTAAAATAAAAGCAGGAACTCCTATTGTCTTTACAGGAAAACTAGGTGGCGTTGATTATCAATCGAAGATTACTACATATGGACGACTCAGAATTTCAAAGATCATTGAAGCCGATCTTGATGAAATTAAAGTAGGTGGTAAGCCCGTGATTGGTCCGTATGAGCGCATTAACGCAAAATCAGCTGGAAGGTTGATGTCATATCTATATGGATATGAAGATTGGGTAGAGAAAGCTAACAAGCTTCAGCGACTTGGCTTGAAGTATGTCACACGTACTGGTGTTGTTACGTTTGACTACTCTACACTATATGCTAACACCGATAATGATACTTACAAGGAGATTAGAAAGATTGCTGACTCGTCTGAATTAACAGATAAGCAGAAACTTATGTTGATCTCTGAAAAGTATAATGGATACTTGAAGACTGTGGAGAACGAGTTTAGTTCTGACCTAAAAGCAGAATTAGACCGTGCTGCTCGAGTGAAGTTGGCTTCTATTGTGGCTATCAACGCACCTCAGTTCATTATCTCGGGTGTGGATGAGAAGCCTATAGTTAATAGAGGCAGCTTACTTGGTGGTCTAAGTGAAAGCGAGTACATTTCACATGCGATTGAGAACCGCAGCTTACAAAGTATCAAGCAAAGTGGCGTACAATATTTACTAAGGGTGCGCCATGCACAAAATCTAAAAATATTGCTGGAAGAAAAATTTATAATTAAAATCAGCAACTTGTTATGAATCAAGTAGTGAAGATCTTGACAGCTCTTGGAATGATATTTTCTGGGATTGGCCAAATGCTAGCTCAGTATAACGACATCGTCCAGAAAGCTGTTCCTCCCTCTAGTGATGAATGTGGGAAGGAAGGAAAAGAAGAAACTTGTAAGTAATAAGATCAACGACTATTACTTAAGAGGCTCTATGGTGTTGAGTCATGGTATAGTCTTAATCTGTATGAACGAATACAGAACTTATTACCACCCGACCGGGAAATATAAATTCTCGGTCTTGACCCTTGGGTGGATATATGAACCGACAGATCACGTTCCTTTTGAACAATTATAAGTTCAGTGCAGAGGGCAGTGATCCAAATAATGAGGGACTCCTTATTCCCCGATACGTAGCAACGGGCCGTACTGCGCCTAATGGCAAAGTATATGGTGATGTTGTACGTCAGAATGAGGATGACTTAGTACCGGTAAGATCAATAGTTATGAAAAGAGAAGGCGACCTCGATATCATAACTCCGGACTTACTTAGCAAAAATTTCCTGAAAACAGATACACCAGATGGCAGTGGTTTAGGTTTGGCTGCAGGTTCGTCCTTCTCGGAGGCAACTACGCAATCAATCTTAGGCTTAAAACACGGTTTTGATTAGCTGTGTATAAAAATAAATTATTGCTGGAATTGAAAATATCATTACCAGCAGTTTAGAGATACTTAAAGAATATTTTAAATTAAAATTTATGAAGAAAAAGAAAGTTATCTATAAAGAAAAAGAGTATATCGTGTCTTGTCCTGGAAGAATTGAATACAGTAGGACTAACCTGGTTAGTCCTCGATCTAAATATTTTCAAATATTAGATCAACTAGATGACTGTAAAGAACTCTCTACTTCTCAACGAAAACAATACTTATTTAATAAGTACGGACTTACAGAATTTGAGTACTATATAATAGTAGTATTTGAAGGGGATGAGTCTAAAATACCTATATGTTCTTATAAAAATCCATATACTGGAGAAAAATGTAACCAACCAAGAGTATTTAGATCTTTGGTTCCAATTAAAAATGGAAAATGGATGAACTATTTTATGGATGGTTGTAAAGACCACCTAGCAAATGCTGCTACTCAAGTTGCTCAGAGAGAAAATTATAAAAGAGGAGTAACTGGTCTTCAGAAGGCAAACAGAAGATCAAAAGAGTGGCGCAAAAAGCTCAGTATTAATGCAAAGAAACAAATAGCAGATGGAAATAGTATATTTTCACCTGATGATGTTAGGAAACCTTGGATTCCGAAAGCAGAGACTAACATTGAGAAACTTAAACAAACAACAAGAGATTCCTATGATAAGGCGGCAATAGATATTGGTTTGCCGGTAGATAAAACATTTAGTGTTGATGAATTAATAGCTATCGACAGAAAAATGTTCCTAAACAAAGGAGATCTATTTGATATTTGTGAATATTATTTAGTAGAATTAGAAAATTCTAATGCATTTAAGCTGGGTGTTAGTAGAAATACTAGTAATCGTATTGACTTAAGAGGGTATCATGGATATAGCTATGGAAAAAGTACTGTACTAGCAAAATCTACTAGAGAGAAGATAGCAGAATTAGAATACAGCGTTAAAATGGAATTTAAAGAATTTATTGTTATAGGAAACGAGGGATTTTTGATTGAGAAGAAAGAAGAGATATTATCATTTATACAAGAACAGCTAAAACTTTTAAGTATATAATTCAACGACTATATGTTATTTAATAAGATATAGTCTAAATCCTAAAGAGATTTAGGATAATTTTGGGTCATGAAAGAGTCATCGATAATTCAGGAAATCTATATGCTCCTAAAGATTGTGAACTGAGAGAAGATGGTAGGTGGCTTGTTCTTAAAGTACGAGGTGGAGAGCTTCGTTATCCAAGACCAGACAACTGGGTTGGTATTCCCAAGCAGAAATATGCAGCGGGAGAACTTTTAGGAACAGCTTATCATACTACATCTCCAGTATATAAGCTAAACTCAGTTATTCGATTAATGAATGCTAAGGGTAGCTCAGGCACGAAATATTTCGAGAAAGATACGGTAACTGTCGCCGATTGTTACGCGTATGAAGCTGGAACTATTCACTACACCGAAAACAAACGTGGTGAGATTGAAGTGTTCATTGGCGGACGTCAGTATGCATACTCCCCCGAGTCAATATACTACTTCCCTGACGGCACAGAGATCAAGAAATACCAACGCTTCTGTTCAGGAGTTGTGAACATGAGACAGGTTACGGCTGACCTGCCCGGAGATATTAACGGGGCATTTAATATATTTAGAAATCAATATTATTCATTAACAAGTAATGACTTTCAGAAGAGCGGTATTGTAAGTCCTAGTGACATGCAAGAGGAAATTGTTGAAATGGTATTCTCTGGTCTTACTAACATGGTAGTTGATCCCAAGACAAATAAAGTTGAGGAGATTGAATATCAAGGAACCCAGAATGCTATTCTTAATCGTAAGTCCTTCTTTACAACTTTGTCATATGGTTGGTCGTCCAGAATTATTGGTCGTGCCCTCAAGGGTGAACTTAATTTGGAAGGCGATACCATGACAAGTACGGTATTGAACCTTCTCCTGAATGATAAACTTGACAGTAAATAAAAGAAGATGGGAATTATAAAACTTGAACTTGATATTCCCGACTTTGAGAAAGAACTTAACGTGAATATAACCCTAAAGAAGGATGGTGTTGTGGTTGACTCTATGTCTACTACCTCATCATCCTCAAAGGGGAGTATCCCTGTTCCCACTCCTAAGCCGGAGAAACAGAAAAACGTGACAACTCCCGTACCAGGTGTGTCGACTAAGGTAACTCCAAAGTCAGTTACGCCAATTGGGGGAGGAAATATGATGAACATAGACTTCTAAGGTTAGTATGATGGGTAATAATGAAAATGATTATTTTTATAAAATAGTCTTAGCTTATGAGATACCCTACAACGTCCTTGATTCCAATGACCCAGATGTAGTTAGTGTGAGAGAAAATTTGTATGAGAATCTGACTAAAATGGTGCCAGAGCCTAGGTATGATAAATTCTCCACTAAACTATGTCTGTATCAGAGAAAAGATACGTTTAATTATATAGTAGAGTATACTGCTTTCTTTATGTCAACTGTGGGCCTTCCCATGGAAGAATATGTAGAAGCAGAAAAGCTAAAAGAAAAAGTAAAAATTGAGTTAGAGACATTCTTTAACTCGCTCGACTGTGAGTTTAAACAGTTAACATTAAAAATACTTTTATAAATGAGTAACTTTAATCAGTATTTCAGAAACACAGGAGCAAAACTTATTGTAGATCGATTCTTTGGTAGTGAAATTGATGCGTATAATCCCAAGTACAAGTTAACAAACTTGAATTGGCATATCGAAGAGGAAACTCCTCGTCCCGCATCTTACTATATTGAGAATGGATTGACGGCTACTCACAAGGTTATCTTGGAGTATACCATAAACTATGATGATGAGGTTCGGTTTTCTGAATTTGAGGTCCCCAAAGAGATTGATGGTGCTTTCATTATCGAGGGAGCATATCGTATTGCAACCAATACTCTGGGCAATGACTACGATTGTAGAATCAATATGTCTGGAACTGGAAGGTATGATATCAACTTTGACTATGATCGTATCTATGATATCAGGAAAGGTGTCCTCAAGATTAAACGAACTAATCCAGAGCTTGGCTTGCAGGAGCGAGTTCGAGAATATACTCTGGATGAAATCGACAATGTGACGGGTCTTGAAAGAGAGGCCCTTAGACTCACTGACCGTCAGATTAAAAAGCTGGAAATTAAGTTAGACTTAGACTACAAACCTGAGTTCATAACAAAGCGCTTGATTGAAGAGTGTCTGGCTTTTGGAGATGATCGTGTGAAGGATTTGGTGATTGATAAGAGAATCGAGTCCATTCCAAGTGGGTTTATGAACTATTTGTTTAACGGATCCAATAAGAGAAACTACTGGGGAACCAGAAAGAAGATCATGAATTATTGGTCCCGTTATAATAAACTACAAGAGCAAGTTAATGTCTTGACAATGCTGTGCGTTAGATATTGGAAAGGCAGTAGCGATGCTAGTAAGGGAGGAAGTGATCTGCAGATAAGCCCGGGTATTAATGCCATAGAAAGATTTGTGGCTTTCTGTATAATTGCCGGAAAGAGAAAAACTACAATCGGCAGACAAAAGTTTCAACGACTATATGATAGAACAAAGGTGATATAGTCTAAAAGGTCTCAAGAAAATTGAGAGAAATAAAATGAAATTTGCAGAGCTTAACTGGTAAGATCCAAATACCTCAAAGTGTAGCTTACAATTCGTCGTTTTCCGACTTGATTTGTGTTGGAGCTTAAGTTTAGGTGGTAGGCTCCTAAATTGAAATTAATTGCTGGAAAGGCAAAAGTCAGATCAGCAATAATTAAAATAAACTAAGTAATGTCAATAGAAGAGATAGAGTATTATAATAGGGTTTGGTATTATAATACATATAATAATTTGATAAATAAATCCCTACATAGAGGGTTAGATAAAACAAGATTAGATTATTACACGGAGAGACATCATATTCTGCCAAAGTGTATGGGAGGTAAAGATGAAGAGTCTAATTATGTTTTATTAACTGCAAAAGAGCATATAATTGCTCATATGTTATTACAAAGATGTTACCCAGATAATGCGAAATTAGCATGTGCCGTAGATTATATGTTTAGAGTAGCAGAGGCTTTGGGAAAGAACATTAAAATCTCCGTATCAACTGCAGCATACTATAGAGAGCTGTGGCATGAAAAAAGAAAATTAATCGCTTCAAATATTGGTAAAAATATCTCAAAATCTACTAAAGGAAAGAAGCGCGGCCCAATGTCAAAAGAAGGATATGAAAAGTGGAAGAAACATATTAAATATGGTGTCGAGAACCGCACTTTTGGTACATCAGCTAGTGATGAAGCCCGGAAAAAGCAATCACTTGCCAAATTAGGAAAATCTACTGGACCTAGAGATGAAAAATTTAAAACAACGATCTCAAACAGGAATTCCGGACATCCTCAAGGAAAAGAAATTGAGGGACCTGATGGAACCATATATCCTACTTTAGCTAGCTGTGCTAGAGAGAACAATATTACTGTAGGAATTTTAAGAAACTGGATAAACAGACATCCGGAGAAAGGGTTTAAATATACCGGAAAATATACTAGCGTAATATCTTGTATAAGAAAAATTCAAGGCCCTGATGGTACTATCTACGACTCTGTTAAAGAAGCAGGGCAAGCAACTAATCATAGTCCAGTGGTTATAGGAAGATGGGCTAAAAATAACGAAAAAGGGTTTTCATATATAGATTAAATATTCTTAGTTAAAATTATTCAACGACTATATACAATTTCTAAAGATATAGTCTATTCTAAGTAGTTGATACTTAGATAATTTAGACACCGATAAATCAAAATGTTGGAAAACAAAATGCCTTGACGAAATCCGTACATGTAACGGACACTGACATACTTTTCGACGTATATAGTCCAGATTTTGTGAAAATAACAATTCCATATTTCGACTATCTAAACAAAAAAGTATGTGCTAGTGAGTATGTTGATTACGAGACTAATACTCTTAAGCCAGATGCTGAGGGTATGGTAGAGGTTAAACATAGATTGAAAAGAAAACGTGTTCCCGTGGAGGAAGTTGAGTTAGTGGATCTTCACCCCGATTATCGTTTATCGGAAGAGGTACGAAGAATTCCATTCGTTAACTATACAGATAGTGTGCGAATTCACATGGGTAGCTCGATGCTCAAACAATCTATACCTCTCCCCGGTGCCGAAAGACCATTGGTTGATACTGGCAACGTAGAAGAGCTCAAGGACAACGTTCTGAATGAAAAGTTTACAAAAGATGAGGGAGTAGTGAAAGAGATAACGGAGGATTCTGTTATTATTGAACTTCCGGATAAAGATACGGTTGAAGTTCCCAGACGTACTGCAATTCAATCCGTTAATGATGTCGACGTCTTTATTGAACCTAAGGTCAAAGTTGGCCAGAAGGTTAAGAAAGGTGACGTTATTACGGGTGCAGTTAACTTGGAAGCTGATACGTATAAGGCAGGACTAAACGCACTAGTTCTATTCCATGCAATGTTTGGCTATGTTAATGAGGATGCTCTCGTTGTTAGCGAATCATTTGCAAAGAAGATGTGTAGCTTCTCCATTATAGATCTAATGTATGACGTTAAGTCAACAGAAGCTCTTAAGTGGATTGCTCCCATCGGTACTAAAGTAAAAAGTAAAGATCCTGTCTTGACAGTGTACAAAGCTGTTAGGTTGGACGAAATTAATAAAGCACTCCAGGATAAGCTTGGTAGCTTGTTTGGTGAGGGAAGAGATTTCTCTGAGTATACGATCGAAAATTCCTTAATAGTTCCTCCCAATATTGACGAAGCTTATGTAAGTGATGTTATGATCCAGGAGAATAAAGTTGTTCGTACGCCAGGTAAAGGTGTTAAGCGACCTGATCTCTCTTTCTCTCATACGTCACAGGATGTGATAAGTGAATACGAAAAGAACAAGGATAGAAAGGTTATTTATGATAGATATCCCGAGTATATCGCAGCTGATAGGCTTGATCCGATAAGTCTGTCAGACAAAAATTACAAGGTGGTTTATACGATTAGAGTGAGACTGATCAAGAGAACTAACCTGATGATTGGTAGTAAGGTGACAAACAGATTAAATTCCAGGTCTGTTAAAAGTATTAATTGCTGGGACGATATTAAGTTCAAATCAGCAAGATAGGAATGTCTCCAACGACTATATGTATTTACGAAGATATAGTCTTAATACTAAACAAAGGTTTGGTAATTGACTTGATGGAGGTAAGGGAGTTATAAGCAAAATTCTCCCAGACAGCCAGATGCCGATCATGGTAGAGAATGGAACTGGGAAAAAACGAGTAGTCGAGGTGGTCATGAACCCATACAGTACAATCAATCGTAAAATCCCCAGCGTGAACATGGAACAACTTCTCTCTACCTGTTGTGTTCGTATTCATGACATCGTAGAAGAACGTAAGAATGGTAGTAAAACTGAGCGAAATACTATTCTTCCTCTCGTACAAAAATATTATCCCGGCCGTTTTGATAATATGACCCTCGACGAGTTTATTGAATATCACAATACTCATAAGCTTGAGGACGTCTATTACATGAACGTCGGTTCGTATAGCACTAAGTTTACTCCGCAGCTGGTGGATCAGTGGGCACAGGAACTTGGTGTTACACCACAATCAAAAATACTCATTCCAACAAATACTGTTGCTGATCTTGATGAGCTTAAAGAAAACCTCCCCGAGGACGAATTTGAAATCATCAAGAAAAACATGGAAGGTAAATACATTGAGGTAGATAAACCACTTAGTGTGGGTTATATGTCCCTCATAGAATTGTACCATATCCCTAGATTACATTCATGGGGATGTAAAATCAGTTTAATAGCTGGAAAGATTAAGTCTAATCAGCTAGAATAAAATTCCACAACGACTATGTACTGTTAGGTGATATAGTCTTAGCACTAAAATAATTTAGCGAATGATAGATGTACAGTAACAAGGTAACATCATCGATGTTTGGCGTAGATGTGAATGAGTTTAAAGATGATCCTATCATGGGCCGTGGTCGTTATAGACAAACGGGTCAAAAGATCGGTGAAATTATTTGGTTTCATAAACCTGAGAATTACTGGAACTGTAAAAACAAAACCAGTAATATAGTTAAAATAAAATTAAACAGATGGCAAATAAATCTAGACCTGAACATATTGCATATAATAAAAAGATGATGCAGTATAAAAATCCAGATTATAAATATAAAACTTGGCACGATAGTATAATAAATAGAGCCAAGAATCGAGAAAAAGTATGTGGGGAATATTATGAATTTCATCATATTATACCTAAATGCTGTGGAGGAACAGATGATGTATCTAATACTGTATACTTAACAGCGAAAGAACATGTATTGGTCCATAAACTACTACATGAAATATATCCAAAGTGCCCCGGATTAGCAGAGGCTGTAAATGCTATGGCTCTTAATAAAAAAGGTGGTAGAGAAGGTGAGAAACGATTTTCTACCAGAGAAATAGCATATTATAGAGAACAGGCAGCAAAGGCTCATAGAGGTAGAAAGATGCCTGAAGGTTTCGGACAGAAGATTGCAGAAGCTAATAGAAAAAGAATTGTAAGTAATAGCCAAAGACAAAAAATGTCTAATTATATGAAAAATCGAAAAAGAGATATAGACTACTTATTAAATCAATCTGAAGGCCACAAAGGACAAAAGGCATGGAACAAAGGTGTACCAATGTCTGATGAACAAAAAGCTAAGCTTAGTAGTATAAGAAAAGGAAGAAAGCTCCAAAAGGTAGTTGATCCGTTAGGTCGAATATTTCCAAGCTTAGCAAAAGCAGGGGAAGCTAATGGATTATCAGGAAAAGTAGTTAAAAGCTTAATAACTAAACACCCTGAAAGTGGATATAGATTTTTGCCAGAAAATTAAAGCTATACACAACGACTATGTACAAGTCAGCTTTCATTGCTGAAGATATAGTCTGTCTCTACATATAGTGTAGAGAATTTTACGGGAATTGTCAGCATATCTTTCGAGAAATGCTAAAGACTTTCTTGACTCAGCCCGAGGTGATACCGCAGCCGAAGACAATCAGCGATTCCTAAATCACTTGCTTGGTTTGGGACTCACGGTAACCGACTCAAAGGGTTATAATCAGGGAGGCTCATCGCTCAAGAGCCGTCTTGGTGATATGAAGGTAAAGTTCCGCTTAAAAAATCAAAAGTAATATGAGATATGGAAAACGATAAGAAAGTAACGAGCTGTGTAATGCTCGCCTGTGACTTACAGACCCCTGTCTCACTTGCTACGGTTTTTGAGGCAGAAGATCTTAAGGACACTGGCATAGAATTTGAATCTCACATCACAATTCTATATGCCCGTGATCGATTTATTGATAAGACTGATGTTATGTTTGACTCTCCGGAGTCACTTAACTCAGAATTAGTCAACTTGAAGAGTTATGGAGAGGTTTATCCCGTCTTCGATCTCTTCGAGTTAGGAAATTTTGAAAATGATAGTGGTTATGTAGTTCTGAAATTAAAGGAAGATACTTGGTGGTTTAAGGTACTCTCAGAGTTTAACGAGAAACTCCTGACCAAGTATGGTATTGAACCTACTTTCAAAAACTACACTCCACACTTAACCTTGGCTGAAATTCAACCAGGTCTTACTCAAAAGTACGTGGACTTAGAACAGCTTCGTCTCATCTTAGAGGCATCTACTGTTCGACCAGAAGATATAATCATAAGTTATGATGCAGGAGATAAGGACTATAAAGTTCATAATATTACCTACAACAATACCGTTGATAGATTCTTCCGGATTCGCGATTTGAGGCGTGAGGCTGAGGAGATTTACCGAGGAGAGTGAAAATAAAAAGAGAGCCTTAGAGGATTTAAACGTCCCCTAAGGTTTCTCTATTTTTATTCTTCTTGCGTCGGAGTAGCTGGAGCACCACCTGGGATTCCAGTTACGTTAATATTTCTGTCCGTCTGAGCCTCAATGCTACCGGCCTTAATGACACCAGCCATATCGACTCCGGTTGCACTCTTCACCGTATCCATGACCTGCTTGATCATGACAGGCACAGAACCTGCCACAGACTCCAGACCAGAGCCACCATTCGTGCTGTAGATATTGATACTACCAACACCGGCAATGCTCTTGGCGATAGACTCAGCCATACCTGGGAGCTGCTCAACGATCATCTGAGTGATAGCAGCATCATTGTACTTCTTGAAAGCCTCAGCTTTCTTGTCCATACCTTCAGCCTCTGCAGCGAGACGAGCAGCCGTTGCTTCTGCTTCAGCTTTACCTTTCTCTCGGATGGCATATGCCTCGGCTTCACCCTTAGCTTTGATACCAGCCGCCTCCTGCTCCATGGCATACTTCCTAGCCTCAGCTTCAGCATTCTTAGCCTGTGCCTGCTGTTCTGCCTCATAACGCTCGGCCTCAGCCTTACGCTTACGAGTCTCAAGGGCAGCCTGTGCATCCTTCTCAGTCTTATACTTCTCAGCATCAGCCTTTCTCTCAACCTCTGCAGTCAGCTGGTTCTGCTTAATTTCAATCTGCTCCTTTGAGAGAATTTTCTCCTGACGAGTCTGCTCAATCTGAGCTTCGACGGTCTTGATGTTGATAGTCTTCTGCTGTTCCTGCTGCTGAATAGCATAGGCAGCGTCGGCATCAGCCTGAGCAGTATCTGCTTTCTGTTTAAGGGCGGCCTTCTTCAAGGCAAGCTCATTCTGTTTCTCGGCGATAGCAGTATCAGCATCAACACGAGCTTCATTAGCCTCACGATCAGCAAGAGCCTTTGCCTTGGCTACGTCACGTTCTGCGTTAGCCTTGTTGATGGCGGCGTCCTTCTTAATGCGGGCTGTATTGTCAGCACCCAGGTCCTTGATAAGACCTTCACGATCAGTGATAGACTGAATATTGAATGAAAGAATCTCAATACCGAGTTTCTCCATATCTTTGGATGCACTCAACTCGGCCTTCTTTCCGAAACCATCACGATCCTGATTAAGAGACTTCAGGTCAATGGTACCTACAATCTCACGAAGATTAGACTGCAAGGTGTCCTTCAACTGTTGAGAGATATTCTCTGCTTTCGCGTTAAGGAAGTTCTTTGCAGCCAGACGAATACCCTCTGAGGAAGGAATAACGCGCACCTTACAGCAGCCGTCCACAGCTACATTAATAAAGTCAGATGTGGGAACGTCTTCTTCAGTCCGTACATCTACGTTGACCTGACCAAGATAAACCTTATCCAGGCGCTCCAGGAATGGCAGACGGAATCCACCACGACCAATGAGCACACGAGGTTCCTTGTTGATACCAGAGATCACGAAGGCATACGAGGGAGGAGCCTTGACGTAAGACATCGACGCAACTAATACAAATAGCAATAAAATTGCTCCAATAATAATGTAAGTTACCATAATAAAATAATGAGTTTAAATAAAACTAAAAGTTTATATCATCTTTAAGGAAATGAAAAGAAAGAGGGAATTAACCCTCTTTAGTAATCTATTATGGATTTTCCTTCCTTAACTTGTTTCTGTAAATTCTTAAGAACTTTTGAATAGGTTGTTTCTTTCAACATTACAGAACCTCCAGTCATATCTAACTCAAATCCATCCAGGTATCTGTCATCTTCATCGAGGTGAAAAGCCATAAGGAAATTACATGGCCCTACTTGAACATAAGGACTTAACTTAATACACCTTTCCTGTACTCCTTGTTTCTTGATAAGTTCTAGTATTTCATATCTAAGTTTCTCAGCAGTGGAAGTATCTTCATCATCTCTCCAATCTTTATATGGATCGTCGTCTTTCGTACTTTCGTATAGCTTTTCGTAATATTTTTTCTCATCTTCAAATCTTCCTGCTTTTTCTAATTCTTTTATTCTAGATAGAAGAATATTAGCGTCTATAAGAGAAACTTCCTCTGGACGCAAAGTAGAGACGCCTTCACTGTTATCGAAGAATACTAAAACTTCTCCACTCTGCGTTGATGCCCCAGATATATTATATGGAGCAAATTCGTCATCGTCTATTTTTCCATGAATGATTATGTAATCTTCTGGCTCAAAGTATGCTTCTCCTTCTTCACCTAAGTCGTCATCACCAAAAATTTCAATTATTTGTTTTGAAATTTCTTCATACGATAACAAGTTCTCTTTAGGGTAGAACAAGCCGCCGCGTTTCATGAACTCGTAAACATTCTTTCTTATGTCTCTATCGAGTTTGTCCCAGGTAATTTCTTCGTAACATTCATTTCCATCTAATCCAAAAACGATCTGTTTATTTTTGGTATACATATAGCTAAATAGGTATTCTCCTTCTGGAGTTCTTTTTCCAACTATTTGACCAAAACCAATAGGATACTTAATTTCATTATTTTCGCCCCATGCGTTTAATATTCTTTCTCTGTTTGTCATATAAGTTTTATAATTTTATACACATATAAGGCGTAGAAAAAGAAAAGGGTTGAAACCCTTTATCTTTCTTTGATTTCTTGTGATATAAAATTTACCCAAAGTACTTTTATTTGCTCACCTGTAAAAGGCAATCTTTTACATCTTCTGGCTTTCTTTGATTTTAAACATATTCCTGCAGCATGTTCACAATAATCCATAAACCTCTCAGCATGTTTATTATCTGTAACTGCAATGAATACGTAATCGCTAATACCAGGTTCCTTATAACTATTTACTGAACCAAGATGCCAATTACAATATTTGTTTCTTTCAAGATATTCTAAAGCATAAAAATACTCCCCTTTAAATGTTAAACTTTTCATAATTTTTTATTCATATAATTGTTAATAAGATAAATTTGTCTGTTAATTTATGTCATGGTACTCTAGGTCAGTAACCTATTTCCCAAAGGTTCATTAATTCTTTAATAATTCTCTGTATAGAAATTTTACCCAGAGTTCTCGTACTTGATCACCAGTAAACGGTAATGCAGTAAATCTTCTTGCCTTTCTTGATTTTTTGTTTATTCCTGCCACTGCTTCACAGAAATCTGCGAACTTATCAGCATGTTTCCAGTCAGTTACTGCTATAAATTTATAATCAGGATTTCCAGCCGTTTCATAGCTATCAGTGGCAGTAGCATAGTGCCAATTTAAATCACCATTCTTCGTGTTTTCAATATACTCTAGGGAAATAAATCCAGATACAGTTTCTTCTTTGAACTCTAATTTTACTGTTTTCATAAACTTTTTTTGCTTTTCTTGTTAATATTTTTGTTAATTATCACAATTCAAAAAAATTAAAGGAAGAAAATTACATTTGTAATTTCCATCCCCCCCCCGGTGTTTGAAATTTCCGGGTAAAATTCATATTATATTCTTCATATATAAGGCTTTCGCAGCTTTTTAGACGGTAAAAAAGAAAACTCCCTTCATTAGGGAATTCTCTTTATAAATCTATATTACCGACCCTGCCTTGTATAAGCGGCAGAAGGTACAACTGCAAAACTCCTACACCCTTTCGAGTGATGAACTAATCCAAGGATTTTGTCTATCTTTAAGCTATGATCTTTTAACTTTAATTTTCTCATAAGCTTTAATCTTTGAACTTTCATCTTTATATCTTTGATCTTTGAGTAAATTTTAATAAGTGTTAATACTAACACAGCGTTGCAAGCTGCATAAACCCAAAACCATGGCGGTTCTAGAAAACATATCTTAATTTACTTCCAGATATAAAGAAGGCGTTATTTCTTGCCGCTTTCCGGGTAAGTAATATTATTCTTCTTTAGTCGGGTATATTGATAACAGTTGTGCTGTTACTTTCCGACAAGGCATAGTCTACATTATTCTCAAACTCAGAGATATTATCCTCTAGGTCCTTAATAAGTCCATCGATAGCGCAAGGATCAATCACACTAACCTCGCGGGTTCTGTTGATATACTCCTCAGCCTCTTTTCGTGCGGCTGTCTTTTGTTGTTCGCTACCGTCACGACCAATAGTTGATGCAACCATCTTCTCGATAGCTGAGTTGTTCTCCTGAATTGCTGAATCATAATCCTGACGCATACGTACTGCCTGTGATTTCAATTCACTGAGTAAGTCATGCTTCAACTCTAAGTACTTTTTCTGGACGAGGACTTCCTGGATAGTTAGCTCTTGACCACATATCTTAACCTTCGTCACAGAATTGGACTGGTCAATGGCGGTCTTGAGAGCAATAATCCTTGCATAAAGAGCGTTGGAACTCTGAAGCCCTGCTCTGGCTTTATCTTCAAAATCCTCCTTCTTGTAGGAAGTGAAGGGAGCACGGAGCTTTGATCCCTGATTAACAGCCACCAGGTTAAGGTCTCTGAGTGACTTTTCGAATCTAGCCTTAAGTGTCTTTAATTCACTAAGGGCTCTTGTTACTGTAATTTCTGCCATATATAAACTTTAAAATTTAGTTATGTTTTATGTTTTAAAAGGAGTGCCGTAGTGGAATTGCACCACTCTAAATGGTTTTGCGGACCACCCACTAAACTACTCATGCAACGGCACTTATTAGGTTGGGGATACTGGCTCCGCCCCAGTAATATAGACTCCAAAGATCTAGGTGTTACTAATTACACTAATCCCCAATTTAGTACGGCTGATGGGCCACGATCCCATAATCCCGAAGGCACTAGTTCCTAAGACTAGCCTGTATACCATTTCCAGCACAGCCGCATAAAAAAGTGCTCGATACAGAAGTCGAATCTGTATGGTCCTTCCGGGCCAGCAGGGCTTAAACCTGCCGTGTCTACCATTCCACCAATCGAGCAATTTCCATATTTAAGAATTTCAAGGTTTGGTAAAAAGAGGTTTCGTTATTAAAATAACTACACCTCTAAAAATCAAACACTAAAATAGAAATTGAAAATGAAATATATTGGCCGAAAACTTTTAGTGACCTAGCTCGGTGCCTACCCGAGAAACTATGGTTTTAGAGACCATGTTCTGAGACGTCAGCAAGGCCATTTGACCACTTTTTAAGTCTGTGGTCAAGACTTTTAATCATTAGGGCCACTCACCGAGAGGCTTTCCAAAATCACCACCTTTTACACCTTTTGTTGGGTTAAAGGCAGGATTCCAGTTACTAATCTCACCAGTAACGGCATCTACGAAAATTACATCATAAACATCACCAATGACCCACTGCGCATTACACTCACATGGACCGACAGGATAACGTAATGACATTCCATTAGCAGGAGGAATTATTCCATTCCATTCCTTCAAACGTTTTAGTACATCCTCTGCATTCAGTTTAATCTCTTTTTCGCTCATATCAGCATCCTCAATCCATACATCATTAATAGCAGGTGGAATGAGCGTTCCCTTTTTCACATCAGTCGTGATAAACTGAACCTGTGGTCCTTTCTCCTTGTTCCAATAGTAGAACACATCAGTAACATTAGTTACATGCAGATCGTCAATGGTTTCCATTTTAATGCTATCATTAAATAGCACGTTTGAATTTCGCCATTCATATCCACCCGTTACAGATTTTTCATTCTGTACGAGGCCAAACATGGTTTGACGATGCAATGCTTGAATGTGAGCTACACCAGCTGTGAAATCCTGTACTACTCCATCATAGTCAGTAGCGCTAAGTTTTTGTTCATTGTTCGACCCACATGAATTACAAGAGGTCAGGCCAACCATAACAATGGCAGCCAAAAATAGAATAATCTTCTTCATCTAATTAATTTTAAATTTTTAAAAAGTTTTTCATTTCCTAATACAGCCAGAGACGTAGTTTGGTTCTTAAGATCCGGTTCCTGAAAACTTGTGTAGTCTATTCCTAGGTACTCAAGCTTATCTTTCCATCTCTCAATGTCAGCCGATAAGTAGATCAGGTAACTATTGTTCCATCCCTGCTCCGGATGATCTAAGAGCCATTGTGCCACTGCATGTCCTCCCTGTACACACCCATAAATGGGGTCAAGGGTCTTATCAATCAGCACGTACAATCTCTTCGGCGGCATACTTTTCACAGATATTATCAACCTTTTGTCTAAATAAGTTCTGTAGGTAAGAATCCCTGAGGGCTTTGTATGATTTCTTAATATCCTCATTGATAAATTCTTCTTTGTTCTCTACACGGTGTTTCAGAATATAGTACGCACAATAGATAGGGTGCATCCATGTTCCTGCATAACCAGTTTCCTTCTTTTTAGCAACTAAGGCCTTAATATCATTCTTAAACTTCAATACGTTCTGTTCCATTGTCAATATTAATTTTAAAGGTTTGTAATTTAATTCTCATCACATAATCTCTCGCAAATAAACACTGACTCTGGCTTCCTGGGGAACGTATTCCACTACTAGTCTACCATTTCTGTTTCTTAAACTTCATTCTTTTCATTGTTATTATTAAAGTCAGAGCGAAACAAATGTTCGCGGCGGAGAGAGTAGGTGTCGATCCCAATACGTTTCACCGTACGAATAGTTTTCAAGACTACCTTGCAGGCCGCTGCAATTCACTCTCCTTGGGGTTATATACATAGTCAATCCAAAAGATTTCATCATGAAAGTTCTCCTCTTTCATTGGAATTATTGGAAAATCCAAATCATAGAACTTGACCTTTAACATGTGGTTCTTGAATTCAATTGGTCCATAAAGATTCTTATCAATCTTATGTCCGAACACTTCAAGAGTTTCATAACTCCAGTGATCCACCTTCATGTAAATCGGAGAATCAAGGAATCTTATGCCAAAACCCTTTTCAACCAACCACACAGGACAATTATCTACAAGTTTGATAATCTGTCCTCTCTCAAAATTAAAGTTGTAGTATAATGTTGGTCGATCTTTCCACCAATAAATTCTTTTATATCTAGCACCAAGACCGAGTTTGTCTTGGACTGGGCAATAAAATATCAATATGAATTTTACTATGTAATATCTTATCCATTTAAAAATCATCATAGAGCCTTCTATTGGGCTCGAACCAATAACGATCTGATTACAAATCAGAAATTCTACCAATTGAATTAAGAAGGCTTAAATAATTCCCTAACAGTTGGGTATCTGGTTTGGAATTATAATAACTTTATATGAACCCAATTTTATTTTCACCATACTTTGTCTTCCTCCGGATATTTATACCAATCCGTAGAGGTAACTAAACCTGTTCCCCATTCATTAAACTTCAAGTAAGCTCTATTAATACAAATTCTTTCTAAGGGCCACTTAAAGTCGTAGGGGATCATAATAGCATGAGGATCTTGTCCCTCTCTTGCTATTCGAACTTCCCAATTCTTAGTTTTGTCGTACAGGTAAGGTTGAGTATCAGCATTAAGAAAACTGAAACTACTAGTCACTGTAATTGTATCAACTACGAATGGGGTGTTATCATTCTTAAGGGTATTAACGAATTCTGGCTTTGTTCTACCAAATATAGAATGTACTTCCTTGTCATGCTTTATTCGCTTGCCCTCTACATTATAGATAAAGAGCTCATCCAAAGCACCACAAGCCATAAGTGTATACTCTACTTTCGTGTCACTAAGTCTTCGTCCTTTCAAAACTACATCATTAAGATCATAATCACCTAATCTCTGGTCTTCATAACAGAATACGTAGAAATTAGATTCGATCTCAGGGATGACGATAAGTCCTTCAATACCTCCCTCTACTTCAAAGATAATATCATTGAAATCTGTGTCTGTTCCTGATTCACAACAAAGAAGCATTTTATTGTTTACCGTTAACCATGCCATTCTAGGACCATCCTCGCCAAGCTTAGATGACTTGAAGTTTCCATAGTTATTAACATGATTATTAAGGCGACCATCACCATAAAGTTCACCCTGCTTCTTTTTTCCTTCTGCTTCCGTTTTAGCTCGAATCATGAAACCGATCTTGTACCCCTTCGGGAACTGAAAAGATCCTTGAGTCTCACCTACTACAGGAACACCGTCTCCCCAATACATAAGTGCGTAGGAAGCATGTTTACTAATTACATCATCTCCTTTAATACATTCATTCAATTGAATGGCTTTGTATTTAGGAAGACTCTCAATATAACCAACTGGATCACTTCCTAGGTCCTCTTCTTTAAAGTAATAGTAGTACAAGTCAGAATTTTCAACCTCCTGATAACCACCATCATTCTTGTAGACTGGTGATAATACAATCGGATCATCTCCCGTTGTGATAGGATAGATTTTCTCATTGTAATATCCAGTCTGCTTAACAAGTGGAAGGTTATTATACTTTCTACCGTTCTTAAAATAAGAGAATACTAAGAGTCGAAGGGTTTCTTTATACTCATCATCATATTCTTCAGCATCCATTTTCTGAGTGGAATACTGATAAAGCATTTCACCAGGAACCCAGCCACGTTTATTGGCATAAGATTCCTCAGAGGATGTAATAAAGAAATCTCCTGTCGGCAAATTATATCCACTAGGGTTAAACGATCTTGTCAATCTCCTAGTCTTTGAGGGCATACTAACCTCATCTCCCTTGATCTCTACGAAATGGTAAGATCCAGAAGAAGTTATATATGTAACGTACAAACCTAAGTTATCCTTAGGAGCATCATAATTTAGCTTAACAAAGGTCTCTCTGGTTAAGTTAAATTCGTTGAGAACTTTAAGACATTGGTTCTCGTCATCCTCTTTGATAAGTGCCATAATTTGAATTTTATTGACACCATCACCAGGATTAACTCGAACACTTACACTGCTAGAAAAAGCTGTCTTCCAATCTTGGTTCTCACTAAACTCAACGCCAAAAATATTTTTAACGTTCTCTTTCACATCACTTCCTTGCCCCTGTGTTGTATCGAGGTCGTGACTCATACAGGACATCATTAAAGCAAAAGAAGTTACAAATAAAATAAGCTTCTTCATAACTCGTGGACCGAGATGGAATTGAACCACCGACGCGATGCCCTTCAAACATCCGCTCTACCACTGAGCTACCGGTCCATAAACGGGGTTTTTATTTTGGAGAGGTTGTCTATTGTTTTATCCTTAGGTTGACCACAACCCTAAAACCATGAAAACAAATTTGTCAGCTTAAGGAGACTATTGCTAGCATTATAGTCCAATATTTTACCCCGTTGCCCTCTCTCATATAGCTAGGAACACCTCATTTCCAGCTTTTTTGCTGTGGAAGGAGGATTCGAACCTTTTAAGTAACTACCGACTAGTCACCTTCCACAAATCTTTTTATTACTTAACTACGCTAATGATAGCCAAACGATTAGAAGAGTCTCCAGTTGAACCCTTACCAACCCAACTATTCACCTTTATACCACGCTTCGTCAAGTAGTCTGCTACAACTGCAGCACGCTTCTCCGATAATGCCTGATTGAATTCGGCTGAACCTTCGGGAGATGCTGTACCTACAATATCCACTGCCTCTGCTGAAACCTTGTCAAGAACCTCTTTAGCCTCGTCAGTCAGTGCAGAACTGCTCTTAGCAAATTGAATATACCACTGAGACTCAGCCGGAACAACTTTTTCAACAGTCTTGGTCTCTACTGCAGCCACTGCATTTGTTGCAACAGGAATAGGTTTATTCTCTAACTCATCTACACGACCTCTCAAGTAATTAATCTCACTTTCCATGGCACTAATGTCATAGGTTTTGAAATGATGAGTACCATTTGATGTTTTAAAGTGATAGATGTAAGTAAGATTAAGTGCCAACTGCGCATGATTTTTATTAAACTGAATCTCTTTAAGGCTATTAAGATTCCAGTAAATAGCTGGAGTCAGAACAATAGAATGTGCCTTAGCCTTGCCCAGGTTAAATGCAAAGTCAATACCAGTCTTACTAGATAAGCTATTAACCGACGTATTCCACTCATGCAGCCAACCAATACCAGCCACAGGAGATACCTCAAATGTTCTGGGGGTACCTTTATAACCAAACAAGGCATTAGACAAATTAATTGCACCAAGCAAGCTTACATTAGTTGCCTTAACAGTCGTCTTGAGGTCCGTGAAATGATTGTCATTAAGGAATGCAAGACCTTCGATCTGAATACCGAAAGCAGGAGTAAAGTCCTTCGTAATCTTCAAACCTATGTTCGGGTTAACCGGAAACATAGAATTGAAATCCAAGGGAGTCGATACACCGCCTGTCAGGCCAATACCGATGTTATCAAAGGCATTACTATTCTCTGTAGCAATCTTCTGTGCGTTAGCACTTACTCCAATTCCAAGAATCAGAGCCATTGTCAAAATAAATTTTCTCATTCTTTCTTTTTAAAATTTAAGTTAATTATTAACAAATTGTTATCATCTCTTTTATAGTTGCGGAGGTGGGTCACGATCCCACGATCTTCAGCTTATGAGGCTGACGAGATACCAGCTTCTCCACTCCGCGATGTATTATTTTTCTTCATTGCTTAAGAATTATACCCTTTCCTGAACGCGTTTTTTACGTTTCAGAGGGAAAAAATAAAGAGATTACCCTTTTAGTAACCTCTTTTTACTACTAATCGATCGTATCTGATCTGATCTTTGTTCTCTTCTTCGGTTTCAAACCTCTTCGCGCTCCTATAGCATACCTTGCAGTTAGGGATAAATATTTTATAGAACTTCTGGTTATAGGACTTGAATCTCTCCCTAAAACCTCCCTCTAAGTATTCATCCACTTTTGCGTAAGGCCAAACACCGAAGTTGCATTTGTAGATTAGACCTTCTTCGTCAATCAAGAAAGTATAGTGCTCTTCATCTCCAGCACATTGATTCTGTATCGTATCAAAGAATCCCCAGAAACCCCACTCTGCACGGCCGACAGGAACAATACTCTCTTGTTTCGTGTTGCTCTTGTTGGCAACGATCGTTAGAATATTATTTTCCACTAACCATTTCTCAGCCTTCTCTACACCAACATTTGTATGCCACCTATCTTTTGAAAGTGACATATGAAACTTGGGTCCAAGTGCATCTCTCAAAGAAAGGAGACCTTGCTTCACGGTGTCATTCTTATACCAATCACTGTTCGATACTAATCTGAAATAGATAATGTGATCTGGAAGACCAAGTTCCATGAGAACTTCCAACCAATCTGGGTTACAGAAGAATTCTCCACCCATCATGTTCAAATCATGGATCTGATTGGCCTCTAGAAACTTAGCAATCTCCTTTGCCTTCTCGACAGTCATATTTGTATTAGACTTCGGAGAAGATTCAAAACAGCAATGGCTGCACTCTTGAGTACACCTATTGGTTATCCTAATAGTTGGTCTGAGGATCTTCGGACATTTATCTTTGACTTGGCAAGTATCGCAATTACAGTCACGTTTCCCGCCACACTGTTCTTCGATGCATATATCACACCTTCTTTCCACTGTTCTTATATTCATTCAGGGTATTCCAGAAATCTCGGCTTGAGTCAAACCTAAGTTCCCAGAATCCTATTGAAGTACTATCCTCAATGTGCGCTATTGGGTAAGAGTTACCTGAGTGAGAATCAGCCTGAACCATAATAAAGTCATCATCTGATATACTACTAAGCATCTCTTTCAATTGGCCTACCCTAAAATTATGAAAGTTCTCAATAGGATGATAACTTTTTACTGGAGCAGCAAAGTTATATTCTTCGATGGGCACATTCCTCATGCCAAACTCAACCGATAAAACAACTTGAATATCAAGTCTGTCCTGAGACCACTTGAATCTATCGACGGCCTCATTCCAGTTACTAATATTCTCCTGCTTAATCTCAAGATCTTTAAACTCATTAGATTGTCCATTGAATATTATCCTCCTACTACTAGTATCAACGAACCAGGTAGAGGCCATAACATTCCAGATCTCTCCATCATCTGGGGTTAAGAGATTTCTATCATACTCTGTCCACCCCATCCTGAGAAAACTTCCATTAATACTCTCGAAGTAAACTGCTCTAAGCTGTTTTGTCGCCATACTTAAATTTATAATTGTTAATATCTGTATCCTCCACTTTTAAAACATTCTTGAGGATTCTCTCTAGATGCCAAGAGTTTAACCAGTCTGCTTTAAAATCTTTCACCAAAGATTCCCACCCGTCGGAAGGCATTTGGCCAAAGTCGTCGGAGAAGCCGTAGAAAATAACCTCTTTATTCTCTTCATCTATATTCCACCTAGTTCCTCCTAAACAAGTTTCACCAGAATTAAGGAAGTCTCTATGATAGAAGACATACCCTATCCTAAGTTCAAGTTTTCTTTCTTTTGTTCTTACTACTACAGCTTTTAAACTCTTTTCCATCTCTTTCTATTATCTCAAGTCCCCGCTTCAAATAATCTTCATATTTCTTTTTATCTTCTTCAGGAATATTAACCTCTGGTAAAACGGAAAGAATCTCCTCTGTTGTCTTCTTTGATTCCTCACATGCCTCTAAGTCAGTCAATGTATCTGACGAAATGAGCGAGACAAGCAGTAGAAACATACTTCCGTTTTCGTGTAATTTTTCTAAGAGCTCTTTATCCATTATTAATCACGTTCATTACTTTGTCCTTGTTTGGTTCCACTAAGTAGTGGTTCTTAATTCCATCCGACACCCTCTCAATGAGGTATGGGAGTTGAGCAACTTCATTTTCTGTGAATGGTGAAAGGACATAATCAAATTGTCCACCTTCCGGAAAATCGTGACCTATTCCAAACTTCAGGCGATCATATTTCTGAGTGCCAATACATTCCTCAATACTCTTTAAGCCATTATGTCTAGTGCTGCCTTTTCCTTTTAATCTGAGGCGACCAAAATCTAGGTCAAGGTCATCAACGATCACAAGAATATCTTTAGCTTCAATCTCATATTCAGTCATAGCAGCCTTGACAGCCTCACCGCTAGAATTCATACCAACTGTTGGCTTAAGATAAATGGCTTCAGGGGTTTCAAAGACTAAGCCATACTCTTTTTCTATATACTGACCGTCCCCTACTAACTTATCAATACACATCCAGCCAATATTATGCCTGGTTTCTTTTCTTTCTTCTTCTGGATTTCCTAATCCAATAATTAATTTTCTTTCTATCATATCTACCTATAAGGTGGTTACGCTCTTTTCCTTATACTTGATAACATTAAACTCATAAAACATCATGAACAATTCGGAATTAGTACAGAAACTTAAAGAGCAAAATGAGAAAACTCCAATTAAGCTCTACACAAAAGATCATCCCCAGAAACTTGGACAGCCGAACGAGGATCAGATTAACAAAGCATATCAGAAAATCTGTGAACTCTGGAACAAAACCGATGGTTCACGTGAGTTTGTAAAACACCTCATTCGCGGTTTCCTGCCCATCAATACCGGGACATTGGTAGCCTCTTTCACAGAGGAGCAGGTTAAGAACAATATAAACCGATGCTGTATTCTTAACATCAGAGTGGCTGGTGCTAATAACATTATCAAGTCACACGACGAGGTAAAAGCAGAAGAAGCATTAGTAGACAAGGCAATGACCGAGGCTGGTCGGAAGGAGAGGACTAAGGAGGAGAAGAAACGAATCAACAAACTCCTCAACAAAATGCCTATTGAAGTACGAACTGGTACAACAGCTTATTGCAGCGCCACTAGTGAGAAACTCCTAAGCAATGCCGCTGAATGGGCGCTAAGTCTGTTCGTCTCTGACTGCATTCGTGGTGAAGAGAAGGAAAAGGATATAGCCTGGATAATCCGTGCCAAAACACGTGAGGATACCGGTCTACCTGCCAAGGAGAAAAAACCAAAGCAGAAGCCGATCAAAAGCACGTATGGCATGGGACATTTCCTAGACGAGGAAACAGTGAAAAAGCTGAAGGGGATTAAATAAAAAGAGATTGGGACACGAAGTCCCTTTCTCTAATTTTTTTTATTCGGAATATAATTTTATACTATCTAACAGACCGAGATCCTTTATTTGATTCAGGAGTTGAATTTTTAATAAAGACATATCACGTATCTTGTTTTCTTTAATAAATTCGTTTATAGATCTAATACTTTTCAGATCTTCCATACTAGTAAATTTTAAAAAATTTATATCATCTATAAATTCATTATTATTAAACGCATCATACTTTTCTTCTTTACTAATGTATTTAATTTCTAAAATTTCAGCAGGACCTCTCATATTAATCCCATCTGAAATCCATTTCATTATGGATGATCTACTATGTCCTGTCATTTTTGAGAACTCCAAAACACTTCGAATTTTATAAATTTCTCCTAGATAATTAATAGAAATAGATCTTTCTTGTTTTATCTTAGTATTCTGATTATTAATATTATCCTTTAATGATACTATTCTAAGATTATGGTAATTATTATTCTCTTTATTAGTATCTATATGGTCTACGGAGAACTTTTTACTATCGATTGGTTGACCGCTATTAAGGAAATATTTAGCTACTAGTATGTGAACGTACTGAGAATTGTCTTTCCTGGCAGTCCTATTATTGAACACATAATAACCATTTTTATTTATAGATCCGAAAGATAAATAGAGTCCAAAGTTCGTACTCATTTTCAGAAGACCATTCTCCCCAACGTATAAATTGCTTGTTCCTACTTTTTTCCAAGTTTGATTTAATAAATAGCTTATATTATTCACATTTTTTATTTTCGAAAAACAGTCTTCTGATAAAGAGATTACTAGATAATCTTTCCTATTCTCCCTAAACCTATTTAAAGTGGTATATAACTTCGACCCTTCGTTTGGAAAAGTAGCAGATTTTATTATATCCCCATTACTATTAACTAGTATATATGCTCTGCTCTTTCTAAATACAACTCTATTCTTATTATTTTCAGTGACAGTAACTAATCGAAGATTACATAATCTATAGTCACATATATTTCGATTTATATGATCTACAACTAAACCCGATTTAGAAAAATCATAACTACCGAAAGAGGATATCATAGCTACATGAGCACGATATCTAGAAACTCTACCATCTCGGATCAAAAGAATGCCCGGATATCCTTGACCAATATCATAGACAGAAATATCTCGTTTACTTCTTTTTATTCTAAATTTTCCAGAAATAGATATCTCTACTTCTGAAATATCTTCTAACATTCCTTGATCTTTTCGATAATATTTCATAGATTTCCAACAGTCTAAATATAACATAATTTTAAATATTTAAAAAATAATAGTCTCCATATAATAGTAATTTTAACTATTACAACAGAGACTATAAATTTAGCTTAATTTATGGAACTGAACCTTGATATCAGAAGTATCCTTTTCTATAGAACATCCACTTTCGAGAATAGTTCTATAATATGGATCAGTGATCATCTTTCTAGAATCCATAATCTCTTCTCTAGTCTTATTACACTCAACCTTTATGTGCTTACACTTCATGATTTTATCGTAAATTAAGATTATATTAGATGCAGGACCTGAAAATTCTATCGTATTTTCATCTATCTGCTTAAGAGGACATGCTGATTCATAACCAAATCCTACAAGCAAGTCAAATAGTAGACGAATTTTAGGTCCACATTGAGCACAATAATCCGTATAATTCTTCTGATAGAAAGCAAGTATATCAAAAATATGCTCAACAGGGATGAGATTTGTATTAGACGTATTTTCCTCAAGCCTCAACTTGAGGGCAGACTGTATCTTCTTGCTAAAATACACAGTCATTGAAACATTAATTATGTTTGCTGATTTCTTATTAAGATTCCAGCAATTCTTCTTAATTACATGACCTAATCTGATCATGAACCGTTATAATTGGCTGTAACGGCTGACTCCATCCCTCCTTAATAGACACACGAATATTATTATCAAATCCATGAGCCATTATAGTGCTTGTACCTCCTTGTATAGGAAGATTCACACCAAGTCGTTTAATACGAGCAATTAAGTTATTCTTTTCTCTATCATTTTTTGCTTTAGGAAGATAATCATAGTACTCTCTCAGTCTAAGTTTATCTCCTAACATTGTTCTAATATATCCATCGTGATCTAGAGGATATTGTCCCTGTGAATCCACGTAATGTCTGAGCTGTGGGAAAGATTTATAAAGACCTTGTATAATATCCTCTGCCTCTTCAACAGAAGCATCAAGTCTTTCCGCAAGGCTTTGCTTACCTAGGCCATATAAAACGCCCAAGAATCATTTACTACCCATCATTTCTTTCTGGGATTAGACTATATCATTATCCGTACTATTGCGGATAGGTTGCACTTCGGAATAGGGAATTTCACCCTAAACCTACTCCCATGAAGGGATAGTCGTTACACTTTCTCGGATTAACTCCAAGCTTAGCACGGTATTGGCATATTCCTAATTTTTTAGGAACTTAGCTTTCCACCGTTAGCACTATTTTTTTAGCACACCTCGTATTTACGAGTTCACAACCTTTTCACTAGTTAATTACTTAACTATGCCACATCAACATATGGTCTTGAAACGTTTGCGCCAGGTTTTTTGTTGTTTTTTAGTTAACTTCCCCCATCCTTCATCACCAAGGTAGAGTTTTGCACTGTATATGTAAATATCAGTTCCATCATTGAAGCGCGAAATTAAGTCAGGATCTCCACTTGCATACCCAGCTGCCTTTACTTCCGCACTACTACATTTGTGTTCAAGAGGTACGTTACTTCTCCCGGTTCTCACTTAATCTAAACTAAGACGAACTCCTGTATGTCTCCATACAGATCAGACTATATCTTAATCTCAGAGATGAGATTCTTACCGTTTCCACTTAACGATTTCAAGTGTACTCCCACTATTGGGATAGTCGTTGGGGTTTAAGAATTCAATTGGTTAGTCAGACCAATCTCTTTTATTTTCTCTATAAGGATATCACTATCAGTTATAACCTCGGTGAAATATCCAAACTTATTATATACCTCTACCTCATTTGTAAAATAGAGTATAGAGATGTTATTTAATTTTGCATATTCAAATTTCACCTTATCCCTGAGTATAGCATCTTCATTGTAAAAATTATCATCCAGATCAAAATGTTGACGACCGTGATATTCAACCAAAATATTATACTCCGGTAAATAAAAATCATACCTTAATGGTCTACTACCTTTTCCGAATAAGTCTTGAAATACTTTTTGTATACAAAATTTAAATCCATTTTTATTGAATAAATCCATAAGAAATAATTCTCCAACGGACGAATGACAAATAGGTAGTAATAGATCTTGCTCTTCTTCACTAAGCATGGTCTTAAACCTATGATATCCAGCAGTTGATTTGTTTTGAAAATCCCGCCTAGATAATATATTATTTTTATTTATAAAATCAGAAAATCCAGAATAATCAACAAGACTAGACAAATCTTCTCTACTTGAAGGTAGTAAACTTTCTTGTTCCTCCGGTGAAAATATCTCTAAAAATTTCATATACAATCTAGAAAATCTTTTATCAAAATCTTTCCTGGAAATAATGTTATTATCTATTATAAACTGACTAAAACTCTCAAAATCTTTTATTCCAGAAAACTTGCTTTGAGAAAGCAGTTCTTCTTGTTCATTTTTTGGTAATTTTAAGAATTTTTTATAAAGTGCATCACATCTACTACTAAATTCTGTTCTACTTTTTATATCATTTTCCTCAATAAATTTTTCCAAATAACTATAAGTACCTGATTCATCACCATAAGTATTCTTTAGTTTAGGAAGAAGCCTATCTTGGTCTTCTTTACTAAAGTCTTTAATGAATCTTTTATATACATTGGGAAAACTTTTATAAAATTGGGTTCTAGTAGTAATATTATGATCTTTTATAAAATTACTGTACTCATCTATGCCACTCAATATTATTGGCACTACCAAAGATGGTAAGAGCTTATCTTTAAACTCCTCGTCTAGTAATAGGAATCTATCATATACTGAAGGAAATCTTTTACTTAGGTCTATACGAGACTTAATATCAGACTCCTTCAAAAATTTTTCAAAATCCTCTAGTGCTCCCATAATATATTTCTTCGTAATTAATATTATTTTAATTTCTTCTTTTTCTTAAACCTGCTGATTAACTCTATTCTCTGGATTATTACTGTCGTGACTAAATCGACTAGTACCAGAGACCTAACAAGTCTTTCCAGCATATAGTAAGTTTGTTTTAACATAGAATCACTTCTACGTGACACTAGTTTTATTAATGTCAAAATATGTCAGTAACTGATCAGCGCCTCCATATACGATGTCTCCATTTTCATCCCAGCTTGGGGCAGGTACAAGACAGTTCTTTATATCTCCATGACTGATAATCGTGTGGAAGCTTGAGCTCCAGCGCTTTGATGACTTCATAAGCACTTCGTATGGAGTAAAGTTTTTCTTCACTGCTCCTGGCTCATCAGGATCCGCATCTCGAATCGGAATGTGGTGTTCATCTTCGATTACATACTTAGCCCTCTTATTAAACATACCGTCTTCTCCAGCATACACTGACAACATCTTAGCATGCTTTTTGAAAACTAGATAGTTTATAGTGAACTTTCTCATGAAGTAGAATTCATCACTCAAGTCCAGAATCGGATCAAATGGACTCTCATAGTTCTCATAATCCTTTGCATATTCGGGGAAGAACTGTGTCTGGCAATTAAATCCAGCAAAATCAGTCCATATATCTTTTACCTTGTCAACTACTTCATAAAGAGTCGCTTTAACGCCCTTTGTTGAAACTTTTGAACTTGTTTTAGGACTACGATATAGTTCCATAGCGATGTTAAACACCTTGTCTGGATATAAAGAACTATGCCAATGGATCATGCCGTCGCTATCTACGTTCTTCCAGTAGGTCTCCCACTCCTTCATCATCTCGGCAAAACCAACATTAATGTCAGTTATGTTTCTGCTACTATAAAACTTATCTGTTTCTGGTAGCTGCTGGGTACTTTCAAGAATGGCACCTAAGAAGGCTGTCTTAGCACGAAGACCGGGAAGCTGTTGATTCATCATCATATCATAGACAATTTTATCGTTTTTCTCTGGGCTAAGACACTGGAAATAATTATCTTGCAAGTAGTTTGCATACTCTAAGATTTCCATCTTCTGTCCAAAGATATAGATAGTGTCAGGGATATTATTAACATCCTTAAGCTGTCTATTATTTATTCTCTCAAGCTCTTCATAAACTTTTTTGTAGTACATATACTTCTCAAGCTCAATGTGCTTGGAATTGATCTTTCCATTGTCATCGTACTTAAGTTGATCTAGACCTAACAAGTGTTTAGCATTTTCCGCTAAAACTCCAAGAATCTTTTTCTTCCTGACAATTCCTTCATCAATCTTGCCTTTCATTTTCACCTCAACCATAGCATCTTTGACCAGCTGAACGAATTGATCGGCGAATTTCTCACCATACTTCATCTTAATCTGACCTTCATTTAAGCCGGTTTCAGTGGTGTCCATAGTATCGATATTAGTACTTAAAAGGTACTTAACAATCTCAACGGAATTGCCCTGGAAGAAATTACCTTCCTCTAGGAGCTTAATGGCAATGTCTTTATATCTCTTTATATTTGTAGCCTTAGCTTTATGCTTCTCCATCTTCAACCAACAAAGAGCTCTCGTATTCCATGTAATCGACCAAGCCATCATTTGTCGACAATACTTATCATATTTCAAGCGATAATTCTCATCAATATAATGACCATGGCTCATCAAACGAGCACCCAGTCGAAGGTTATCCATAAATACTTCGAAAGCTTCTTGTGTATACTCTGGCTTCTTCTTAAGGTAGATCATCAGGGTATAGAAAGAGTCAAGACAACAGTATTTACCGAGAATCTCACTTGGGATAGGCATAAACTGATTGCCCCAATACTCAAGAATCAATGCTCTAAATTCATCTACATATTCAGGATATCTAGCACAAATCTCTTCCCACTCGGGAGTATTCTCAAAGGTATCGGGAGTAATCTTAACGACGAAATGTTTATCTCTCTTAAGTTTACCAACCTCCTCCAAAATCATGTGCTCGATAAGTTCACTAAGACGATCGAAATCAGAATCCCAAACATCAACTCCCAAGACAAACTGGGCAGTAAATTTGAGAGAGAAGTGCTTCTCGTGATTTCCATCAAGGACATTAACCACAGATGCATCACATAAATCGTATAGATCAACTCCTAAAAGTCTATGACTTACCTGATACTCATACTGAAGGTTATAGGTCCACATATGTTTTTGTCTTTTGACTAGAAGTTTAGCTGTTCTATCCAAAACTTCTCGATACTCCTTACTATCTTCTCCCACTTGATGCCGTATGTCTGTCAAGCTAACAAACCCCGCATACTTCTCAGTAGAAATAGCATACCCCGACACAGCAAAGACCTTCTCCATAGGCATACCAGATGCCTCATAGTCAAATCCAAAGTCCGTATCTAGGGGAAGTGAATCACACCAATCTAAGAATCGAAGTGCTCCCTCCCAGTCATGAATGACTTTATACTTAAATCCTGGAAAATCAATTTTCCGTGTAAACTCTGGGGACAGGAATTCATCAATAGTTTTCTGATCTGGAAAGTCGATAATCTCTTTAACGTACGCTCCACCCTCTATACTTAAACGATGAAGTTTAGCACAATCAAAGTAGTTCTCACCACGAATTCCGAAATGATAAAACTGTCTGAGATACCGGAAAGGCTCTGCTCCAACAAGCATGGCAGCATCTCCGGGTCCGAGAGCTAGTACCTGTTTTAGTTTATCTTCTTCAAGTTCCTGAAGATACTGAACAGTATAGATCTCGTTTCCTAGTCCACATCCAAAATACGCTAAATAATTTGGTGTTTCAATTTGATCAATAATTACTATTCTTCTCATATTATTATACTTATCCGGGCTCTTTGGGTCGCCCGGTTCCCTTTATATCACGTATAGGGTTTTCTGGTTCTCTGAAACGTAAAAAACGCGCTCCAACGGAAAGTGAAATTCTTATACACGAGGAGGACATTAAGTGAAGAGCCTCCTCATAGAAGAATTATTTATTTAATAAAATTATCTTTATTTTAAAACAAACAATTTTTTATGAATCAGTTTAGTAATGTAGACAGCTTTTTGGAGAAATTACAGAGTTTGAGCCCTTCTAATAAGAAGCGCAATTTCGAGAAAAAGAGAATGATTGAGCGTGTATATCTGTCGGCCCCAACTAACATGGGTCGTTATCAGATTCTGCCAATCCCTTCCGTAATTAGTGGATTCCCTTATGTGAGTCTGGCTAATACACGTGAGATTAGCATGCCTCGTCGTAATGTAACGGCCGATGGTCAGGAGCAGAATTATCAGGCTTGGATTAAGTTCTTGCCTCTGCAGGCCTATACCATCAAAGACCAGACGACAGGTCGTGAGGTTTCGTCATTGACGGCTTCCGATGAGTCACTTTTGCGTCAGGCTTATGCTGTCTGGGAGGAACTCTTTACAGAGCTCGATGCCAAGAACAATGCAACTGATCCTACTGTTCGTAGTCTGATCCGTCGTAAGAACTATACCGTGTTCTACGGTAACTGTCCTAACTTCTGGTCAGTTCAGGATACTCGTACTCCTGTCCGTCAGAACTTTAATGCTCTGTTTGTGATGACGAGTAAAGCGTTCCCTGAGATTGTTGGTAATAGCATTGCTGACACTAACATCACCTCTGGCATTGGTAACGATGCATGGCTGGCTGATGTGTACAACCGCGAACTGACAGGTCGTAAAGGATTCATGCTTCTTAATATTAGCAAGAGCGATGGCCCCGGATTTAATATCTCGGTTAGTCACACACTCGGAGCAGAAGCATTCCTGAACGGTATTAGTATTGACCCCAGTGACATGGAGTTGATGCAGAATCCAGTTGAAACATTCCTTGGCTGGCAGGCTAATCGTGAGGACGAATCTGTACCTGCTGATCAGCGTCGTCTATTCAATAAGTCTCTCATTCAGGAGGCCATTGAATTCATGACCGACCAGTTGGCTAAGATTCGTATGGCTAAGCAGAACGGAACTTCTGTTGAGGAAGCTATCCAGGCTACCAATCAGACCGCTCTCGCTAACCAGGCTGCTAAAGCTGCTGCAACCCCACAGACAAATGATCCTATCTTGGCTCAGATGAATGTGCAGGCTGCACCATCAGCACAGGGTGTAGGTGGATACGGCAACAATAATGTAGTTCAGAATGGTCAGACCGTTGCTGATCGTAACGACAATCCATTCCAGAATCCCGCCGCATCACACATTGATCCCTTGACGGGAGCACCCGTTGCAGGTACGGCACAGCAGGCTGCTCAGCCCCAGAGTGCACCTTTCTCACAGCCCTCTTTCGCAGGAGGCTTTGGCGGTGGTGCTAATGGACTGCCTTTCTAACGATTCAACTCAGGTAAGAGAACAAGAGCTCTAGAGACTCACTCTCTTACCTTTATTAATTCTTTAAAGGAGAACATGTTAAGTACTAAATATGCATATGCAATCATAGACTTCTCAGTCATCCTCCAGAAGAATCTTTTCGGTGTATCGAAAGATAAAAAACCTGGAGAATACACGGCAGCGGAGCTTATGCGAACTTGCATTTACACGATGAATAAAATTCCCAGAGACTATGGAATAAGTGCAGACAAGTATGTACTATTCCTAGATAAATGGGATGGAGATAAAGGATATGTCACCACACAAATCCTTGAGGGAGCTTATAAAGACGATCGTGGTGATATAGAAGGGGAAAAAGGAAAAGGAGATCCCCTAAAAGGATACATGACCCGAGATAAATACGAGGCCATGAAAGCAGACCCAGATACCTCTCAAGAGGACCTGGAATTAGCTTATGAAAAACTCTATAAAAACGAAGTAAGGTTTGATGCTAAGTGGGGATTCGTTAGAAATATGAATTCTTTCGGAATACCTTCCATTAGTGTCCCCGGTTGGGAATACGATAACTTGGCTTACCTAGCTTCAATGCTCTTGTATAGTGAAAATGAAAAACCAAGTGTCCTAGTGACAAACGACTCTGATATAGATTATTGCTTGACTCCAAAAATGGATAAACTCAAGATCCCCAAATACGGACAACAAGCAGAAATTGTCACCTATGATAAAGTCTATAATAATATTCCCGACAACCTGAAAGGAAGATTAAGTCTTTATGCGTATGGTGCATATCAGAACGCACTAGGAAATAGTCATAATGGTATGAGAACATCAAAGAAGGATGGAGTTAATTACGATACAGCCATTGATCATATCTTATCTGGGGATTACTCGGATGTAGAAAATCGTGAACTTTTCGATAAACAGCTTAGTACATATGACGTAGCCAAGTACCCAAGATTTGAGGAAGCCAAAAGACTGATTCTTGAATATCTCCCTATCTGTGGTCGCTTAGGTTCACTCCAAGACTGGCATAAGTTCTTGGATAAGTATGGAATTACAAACATTAGTGACTCCTTCTTTATGACGTTCATGAGTAGATTTGACCAAAAAATGTATTGTGAGCGATGATAGAGATAGTAAGTAAGGCTGGAGTCTATAAGTTTGACCCCGAGACAGAACGCCTCTTTAAGGATAATATCTTTATTCCTAAATCCGAGATAGAACCCCTATATAGTGGAAATGGTAGAGATAAATCTGCCCCATCTTTTGCAGGGCTATGGATTAAAAATAAAAATCAAGTGATAACTTTGACGGGAAATGTTAAACCTCTCGTCGACATTAACCAAATTCATTGAGAGATATGGCTGGACTACTTGATAATATACTCGGGAAACCCTATACATTAGGTGAACTTATGAAGGTTGATCAGGGTAGACAAGATCGAGCTGCCAAATGTGCTGTTCGTCTAGATGATACATTCTATACCCTGAAAGAAGAAACGCCACTTAGTAAGTTTAAGAATCTATTTACGAAGAATACTCTCAAAGTATTTTATATAACCCTTAAACTGGCCGTGACATCAGATACTGGAAATACGCACTATATCTATATTCAAATTGACCCAGATTTCTCCCTGACTGATTGGGCAGAGAATCGCGTTAAAATTTACTGTGACTGTGCGGATTTTATGTATCGAAGTGCATATCTCTTGGATAAGCGCGATTCACTCTTTAAGAACGAGTGGATTAGAGGTACCTTAGGTCAAGCCATGACTGAGGAACCTAAAGGAAAGAGAGGAGTAACTCTCCTTTGTAAACACTCCTTTGCTGCTTTCCAATGGCTGATGGCAAACTATAAACAGATAATGTCTACTCTATGACGAAGATCCTAGCAATAGCAGATATTCACATACACGATTACCCACAAAGAAACCCAAGCGAAAAGTATAGACTCTATCAGACTAGAACAGTCTGTAAGAACATAATAGAGGCTGGTCAAGCAAATGGCTGTGATGTTATAGTCATCGCTGGAGATACCCTAGAGAAAAGTATAGTTAGACCGTATGTACAAGCGGAGGTTAAACTCTTCCTTGACACGTTAATGAAATATTTCAAAGTTGGCTATATAATCTGGGGCAACCATGATGCTGATGCTAAGAGTAATGATATCGAATTTTCAGACTCTTGCCTATCGGTTATGTTGCCACCCAACCTCTACTATGCGGATAAAAAAGAAACTACCATAGATGGTTGTCGAATCGGATTCTATAACTGGAGACCAGAATTTGATCTCTCCTGGATAAGTGGAAAAGTGGATGTCTTATTCACTCATGCTACTATCAGCTACAGTGAAGAGGATCAATTCCATTCTCAGAAACTTGATGAAAGAAAATTCGACATTGCCATATGCGGCGATATCCATAAGCCGGGGAGAACAGGAAAGTATATCTCAATCGGTATCCCCCAGAGATGTAAAATGGGAGACAGCGAGTACTCAACGGGAATTGTCCTAGACTGTAGTACCAAGAAAATCGAATATGTTAACCTAAATCCCCACAACAATCTCATGAGATTCCAGCATACATCAATCAGAGATGAAGAAGGTTGGAACCCAGAGAATGGCATATGGAGTGTATATAAACCAGAGAATCAAAGCATCTCAGGAGGTGTCAAGGATATCAAAGTACCTGCCTGGGAAGAAATTGACAAACTTGTTAATGGTATTATCCTAGATAATGGACTGAAGGACATTCATAGTGAGGTCTTAAAGAACATAAAGGACATTGACAAGAAAGAAGTTGACTTCAATTTTGTCATCACTAGATTCTACTGTAAGAACTGGCGAAGTATAGAGGAGGTTGAGCTATTCTTTGGTGATATGGATAAAGTTCTAATCACAGGATCAAATGGTTCTGGTAAGAGTAGTCTCCTAAGTGCTATTAAATATGCATTCCAAGAAAACTCTAGCCTGAAAGACTTTGTTCAGTTCGGTACGAAAGAATGTATAACTGAGGTTGAATTCTTGTACCAAGGAAATGGTTATAAGATTCAAAGAGGTTCTAAGAAGTATGGATTCTGGATAAACGGAGAACCACAGAAGTACAATAATGTAACAGAATTCCGAAAGGACATGCACGTTAGGTTCCCCTTCATCGACTATATGGATATCTACTTCTTCGACTCCGACCATCCGAAACTTATTGGCGACATCACTCCCGAAAGGAAAAGTGAAATAATCAGTAAGTTTTATAAAATGGATAAGATTGATGCCTATAACGACACCGCAACAGAACTCTACAATAAATACGTAGAGAGTTGTAGAGGATGGAAGGCTGAGATTGATAAAACTCGCGAACTCTTGGGATATATCCGAACTAAGCTGGATAATATTCAACTTCCTGGAGTTTCTGAAAAAGAACTTCGTGAAAAGAGGGAACTTGGAAGTATCCTACAAAAAAAGTGGGTGAACTATAACCAGTTTATGACCATGACGGCAAATCTCCAAGCACAGAAAGAGAATACAGAATCTCGAATAAGTTCTCTCATGGCGGAACAGAGACAACAGAGAACTGTAGCCGATATAGATCAGGAAATCGCTAGTAATAGGGAAACCCTTGATTGGATTGCCACTAAGACATCTGCTCTCCAAGAGATTAAACTAGAAGGACGACGTCTCTATATGGAACGGCAGGGACTTGATCAGAAGAAGATCTGTCCTGGTTGTGGTAGACCTATTGAGAACAATGAACACCTGGAAGCCCATAAGAGAGAACTTGACGAAAAGATTCAAGAACTTCTTACCAAGCAGGGACAAGTGTATCAAGAGTTCTGGGATGCGGGCTACCATGAAAAAGAAGATATTGATTCCGGCCTGAGAAATACGACATCCTCTCTTAACGCAAAAACCAGCGAACTAGTCTCAGAGAAACGTGACATAGAAAGAATAACAAAGGAGCTGGAAACTCTCCAAGGAACCCTAGCAACGATTAATATGCACATCTCTCAGACTGGACCAATCCCAGAGAAAGTTGAACTGCCAGATGACTTCATGGATCAGATGGCTAGGGTTGAGGCTGACCTTATGTGTTGGCAACAATACAATACCCTCAATGAGGATAGAGCTAACGCCGAAAGAACCTTGACTGAATATCAGGGACAGATTGATCAGATGAGTCAGGTAGTAGCTGCTTACCAGGAATACATTAAACTGACTGGTCCAACGGGAGTTATCTACAAGGAGATTATGTCTCGCCTGGCAGAACAGTTCAGTGATAATCGTATTAAATACGGTATTATAGAGACTGAAGGTAAAGGCAATCGAAAAGATCATCTCAATCTAGAGTCATACTACATGCTCTATGGTAATCCAGTTCAGTATAAGAATTGTAGTGAAGGTCAGAAGACGCTCTTGGATGTAGACTTCCTCTCGAAGATTGTTACCAGGATGGGTCTCTTGGTCATGGACGAATTCTTAAAGCACCTCGATGCAGGAAACCATGATGTAGTACTTGATTTGATCAATCAAATGAATGTTGGTCTTATTATGATATCATCTCATATGGAGAGCATCCCAGCCTTCAATAACAAGTCTCTCACCCTGAGCCTAAACGACTCTGGAGTGACAACTGTTACGATGAAATAAAGTTATGGCTAGTATTCATTCTGGTATCTCATTTATTAGGATGAGTTCAAGAGAAAACTTAGAGAAGAGTTGGGATAAAATTCAGGAAGGTGCTATTGTATTCGTAACAGATACAAGAAGCATCATCCTGAAGGCAAATGGTCAACCCACTGAATTCTGTTGCCAAGCACCTGTCTCTGAGTATATAAATGCACCGGCCAGATTAATGTCGGATAATTTCCTCCTGGAGGTAGATCCGGAACTAAAAGAAAAAGACATTACTGGCTGGACACTCATCAGTCAGGTAGACTTTATCTCAGGGGCCTTTAGAAAGTTTGGGCTCTTGGGAAAGTCTGATGTTTGGCTCCTAGAATTCAAGCTCTTCGTAGAGGTACAGCCTGGAACAATCAGGATATTCTCTGACAAACCAGTATCATTCTTTGATGGAGTCTTAGATGATATAATAGAAGAAATTAAAAAGCTATGTTAAATACAGAGTACACTAAACAAAAATTTGCTCTTGTTAAAGACCCAAATAAGTTTTTTCAACAGGAGCGAGGATCATCGGTCATCCTAAAAGTGAAAGCTATGTATGAAGCAGTTCGAGTTGTATTCAATGTCACAGCCCCAAGGTTTGAGATAATGGAGAGCGACGAGGATGAGGTATATCGATTCACTGTGGCAGGAACGGATTATCCTAAACAGGATCTTGGGTCGTTGGTTTTTATTCCAAAAGCAAGACGACTGGATGTATGGGTGGCAGGAGACATCATTCCCATCCTTCAATTCAAGGTAAGGACTCCTGTTTTCAGGAACTATTCAGCTTTCTTAGATAGGGCTGGTATAGCTAAGATCTTTGACCGAATGGTTAATATTCTCTAATAGATAGGGAGGGGACAGTATAAGTTCTCTCCCTTATTTCTGTAATGAAGAAAACAAATAAACAACAGATCTTAGACAACGCAATCTCTGAAGACGAATACGGACGAGTATGTGGAAGATGCTGGAATTCAGTATGCGATCCCACTAACAGGGACTGCGATTCTCATCCTATTGGTTGGCATCAAAGGTGGTGTCATAAGAAAGGAAAGGCGGTTGAATCACTAACCCCGGCAGACGACTGTAGGGATTATAACGACGACTAGTATGAGAAACATGATAGGAAAAAGGATTTTCGATGAGGAGATCCAAGATCACGAACACTACTATGGTCATGCATGTTGTGGACAATGTATGTGGTTTGATTCGGAGAGACCTAGTGAATCAGGTCACTGTGGATATCGTGAGTGGGCAGAAAAACATGGACGTCCAACGAACGCAGGACATGGTCGCCCAGGAGAAGAAGAAATATGGGCATCCACAGAAGGTTGCCTTGAGTGGTTTGATTAGAGAAGATGAGAATAACAGACGATTACGTATTTTTCTGGAAAGAGTGGCCCAGTAATTTTAAGAGGGCTCCTTTCTTTGTTACCCTAGATGATAAAACCATTATAGGGAAGATAACAGGGACTCCAATACAAGAGTTCTTCTGCACGGAGCAATACTTCATGTGGTGGAAAGCAATTACTTTCAAAGATTGGGAGATCGCTAAACAGATTCTCCTAGTGAATACGCCACAGGAAGCAAGAAATCTTGGCCAAAAGGTTAGGGGTTATAACGATGCCGTTTGGGCACCCATTAGAGAGAAAGTAATGTTCGATGGAAACTTCCTTAAGTATTCTCAGAATCCAGACCTTAAAGCAAAACTTCTCAACCCTGATTGGGCAGAGAAACACTTTGTTGAGGCCTCCCCATACGATAGAATCTGGGCTATTGGCTTAAGTTGGGAAGACCCTAAGTGTGAAGATCCAAAGAACTGGAGAGGAACGAATCTCCTGGGGAAATGCTTAGACAAAGTTAGGGAATGTCTCATTGCTCTAGCGGAAAACAAGCATACGAGATAAAACCCTTAGGAATGAAATGACGCTATTGGCGCGCCGTTGATATAAGAAGAACAATTTTTAACAATTAAACAAATGAACGGGTTAGTTACCTAAAGATGAACAGACCGAGAGACACAGAACAAGGGAGTTTTTGGCAGGACAAGAAGAACATTAGACAGAACATAACCGAATCCGAAAACTCTCAATGAAGGCGAATTACATTAATATCGCTGCCACTGGTATCAAACTCTTGGCTGCGATCGTGGGGGGTGTAGCTCTTTACGCTGGGCTAAGTAAGCTTAGTCGTGGAGGGAACACTTTAAAGAACAACGAAGAAGACAATCAGCAGGATCCTACAGATGAACCCATGCCTATTATGGCTCCGAGTGAGGGGTCAGTAAAGCTAATGAACGGGTTAAGAGTAGGTCAAATGGCACTGAGTGGAACAATGAATATACTCGGTGGTGTAATGGATGTAGCGAACAACATAAATCGTATGTTTGATCCGTCCTATTATAAGACTATGCTATCAGATCCCTATAACACGGGTGGTTATTATGGAAAGCCAATGATCCCAGGTTATATCCCGGGAGATTATCCTTGGAATAATCAAGGACGACAGACAGGCTATCCGTGCGATACACCAATCAGGATGGGAAAAGATAGTACAGGTCAGGAAACCTATTGGTTGAAAAGACCCAACGGAATCATAGAAGTTTGGTAACAGTGATACCAAAGAATAAGCCTCCTGGCGTTACATAATATAGGATAAGCTAACCAGAAAATAGCGTTAAGCAAAAAAATCAAAGACTCACGTTTAGTTTTGTGTCGTGAGTTCTTTTTATTTTTGTCCTCGAAAAAAAAAAGAAAAGGAGCTATTAAAACTCCTTCCCTAAACTGGAGAATTGATTTTGATACCTATATAGTATCTGAAGCGCTTCGTCTCTGGAGATAAGCCTTGCTTCCTTCTTATAGGTTAGTTCAGATATATCTATTGTATTCGTATTAAAGTGGCTGATAGAAAGATCCCAGTTCTCCTTCTTCTCTTTTATCTCTAACCTGAATCCTTCATAGGTAAAGGAATTGCCTCCTTGATATATTCCAGTTATTCTTCCTAACATGGTCCAGGAATGATTATCCTCTGTTACGAAGTACTGGCCAATATAGAAACCATATCTCTCTAGGGCATCTTTTCGCTTAAGCTCTTCTATCTCGTCATTAATACTCCTCCTACATTCATAGTAGTCATCTCTAAGCGAATTACGCTCAGATTCTGCCTTTTCATACTTAAGTCGCTTTTCCTCGACAAGTTTCCATTTCTCGTCAATCTGTTTCTGTAAGTCAGTCATTGCTCATTATAAATTCTTCCTCCGTGGAGGGTTCTGTTTTTGACATATAATAATCGGTCGCCTCTTTAGCGTACTTCTTAAACTCCTCTAAGGTCAGGTCCCTAACTCTCTTTGGAGCAGGTGTTCCGGGAGGGCGATATGGACTATCTCTGAACTCCAGACAATGTCTCTCTACATAAGATAATACAATGTAGTAAAGATCGTCAGGGGTTTTATAGTGTTCAAAGATTTTCATAGTCGAACCGAGTAGTGAGTCCATACACTCCAAGGACAACTTTAATATCCTCCAGAGTCTCTACACGAACCTGAGCCCTAAAACCCTCAACAGTAGTTTTATCACCATCGTGTACAACTAGGTCTGTCCTTCCGTTAGCATAAGCTATAACTCTAGCAAAAACGCCCTTCTTGTTTTTGTGAATATAAACCTCTCGCCCTGGGTACACATCTACAATCCAGTCATTTCCTTTGAAAGCTTCTCTAGTGATCGGGTGGGTTTGAATTTTTCTTAGAGGTCGCCCACACTTAGGACAATAGTTAATTCCGATCTGATCCGTCTCTGAGGTAGCTGAGTTATAGACAGTCATAGTGGCGTCATTTGTTCTCTTATAAATTGGGGAGTTAATATCATCGATAGCTAGTACAATATTCTTTGTTTCAGCCAATGGCTCAATCATTTTATGTTCTTCGTCTCCGTAAGCTAATTTCTCACAAAATCTACACATAAATAAAAAGTTATTTAATTATTACACCTATAAGGCTGTGAAAACCTTATTAATGAGAAAGAAAGGAGGAAAAGAAGGTGGGACCGTAGTGTCCCTTTTTATTTTTACGTCTAGAAAAGGTATAAAACCCTTATATATGATAGATAAAATAATCCTAACTTTCGCAAGTGGGGATTATTTCTTTTGGACAAATAAAATATAAATTAAAGGATATATGACTAAAAACGTATTGGTGGTACCTGCCGGAATCAGGTACATTGGTGATTGGAAAGAATTTGAATTACCACAGCATCCACACATCATGGACAAACAAATTCCTGGGTGTGGATTTACTGAATGGTGTTTGACTAATAACCAAGATACTATTTTGTGTAGTCCTAGAAATATGTTGATTCTAAATAAGTGGGAACAACACTTAGGAGAGGTTTTTAGAGTACACAACGATAAGTATGACGTGGACTTGGGAGTAGACAAGGAAATTGACAAGCCAGAAGGAGAAGATGATCCAACGAGAGAAATGACTGAAGAAGAGAAAAAGAAATACCTAAACGACTTAGAAACCCAAAGAAAAGAGGATGAAAGAGTCTTTACTGAAAAACTTAGGGTCGAACTGGGAAATTATATTCTCGATAGACGGTTTCACGGCAAACCTATTAAAGTACTCGTTACTTATGATTCTTTTCGAATTCTTAAAGATATTCTAGAAGAATTTGACAGGTATCAAGTGATTATTGATGAGTTTCAGTCAATTTTTACCGACAGCAGATTTAAAGCAGACGTTGAATTAGAGTTCGTGAATGTCTTACAGGGTGTGCAGAAAGTTTGTTATGTCTCCGCTACTCCCATGCTTGATCAATATTTGGCTATGATTCCAGAGTTTGCTAATCTTCCTTATTACGAACTAGATTGGGAGAGTGCAGACCCTAGCCGCATTAGAAAACCAAACTTAAAGGTAAGAATAATAAACTCTATCTACACTCCAGCCAGAAAGATCTGTGCTGATTACAAGAGCGGAAGATTCGAAACCTTTAGTCAGGTTGATAAAAAGACAGGTCAAGTAAAAACAGTTGTTTCGAGAGAGGCCATGATTTATGTTAATTCTGTCAAAAATATCACACAGATCATAAAAAAATGTAACCTAACTCCGGATGAAACAACAATCTTATGTAGTAATACCCCCGATAATCTAAAAAAGATTCAAAAGGAAATAGGCAGAGCATGGACTATTGGAAAAGTTCCTCTAAAGGGAGAACCAAGAAAAATGTTTACGCTTTGTACAAGAACTGTTTATCTTGGTGCTGATTTCTACTCTGATAATGCTAGAACTTTCATCTTCTCAGACGCTAATGTAGATTGCCTTAGTGTAGATATAAGCTTGGATCTTCCACAAATACTAGGAAGGCAAAGATTAACGGAGAACCCATGGAAAAACTCTGCTGAGTTCTACTACAAAACTATCAGAAATGATAAAGCAGAGAATGCAGAAGAGAGGAAAGAGAAAATGGATAAAGAGAAATACGAAATGGTTATAGCTAAAAAGACTGAAATAACTAATCGAATAATTTCTACATGGCAAACCTCAACTGATCAAGAGGTTCTAACTCAAGTCTTTACAGATCGAGTAAGTGACCGTAAGTATAAAGATGACTACGTGGGTATAAACCGGCATGCAGGAAAAACACCAAAAGTAGTTATTAATCACTTAGTCATGATCTCTGAAAAGAGAGCTTTTGATATTCAACAAATTGACTATAAGGACAGATTTAGTGTATTTAATAGTATCGAAAATACTTTTGAAATTAACGACAACGACACTATTTCTGAAGTTAAAAGAGCTCTAATGGAAATAGAATCAAAAACCATATTATCTGATAAATTAAGATTTCTCTGTGAAACAAACCTAAGTGAGAAGACAAGAGAAATAGTAGAAAGTCAGATGGATGAAAAGGTTCGAGAATACCTAGCATTAGGGAAAGATAGATTAAAAGCCTGTGGTTATAATATAGCTTTACTAAATAAAGAGTTGCAGGATAAATGTACAACTAGTCAAGGAGGACTTGAACTATTAGTATATTCTGAATTTACAATCGGAGATAAGATTAGCCGAGCTGAAGTAAAGAAAAAACTAGCAAGAATTTATGAAAAAGTGGGTATTAATGCTACAGCTAAATCTGTAGATCTAGGAAAATGGTTTGAAATTGAAGAAACAACGCTTATGGAAAATGGAAAAAGAGTGAGGGGATTAAAAATTATAAAAACTCTTAATTAAAATAGCTCTAATAGGGCTGGGGATTCTCTACAAAGAGGTCCTCACCCTTCTTTTTTTAACCCAAAACTGATTCCCTTTTATGTAGCACTTTTCTCCTTATTCCATGTAAAATCTAAAAATTAACAAATTCCTAGGAAAATGTTACATATTCATGTAAATATATTCTTTAATAGGGGAACATTTTTTCTGTTCTTTTCTCTTTATAGGTTTTGCATAAAAATATAAAAAAATGTTCTCTTAAACAGAAAATTTAAGACAAGAATACCTACTAAGTGGAAAAAATCCTGGATAATTTTATGCAAAACTAAATATAAGTAATTTCGGCCAAAAAATTTTCCATCTAGAAATAATAAAAAGAAAACCATCTGTTATTTCTAGTATAGGTATCGGATAAGAAAATGCTATCAAACTATGTAACGTTTTTCGAGTAACAAAATAAAATTGCCAGTGGAGATTTTCCTAATATACAAAAAGCATAGATGTAACATTTTTTCTGTTCTTTTCTCTTTATAGGTTTTGCATAAAAATATAAAAAAAATGTTACATATTCATGTAAATTTCTCTGCCTTACTTCTTCTCAACCAGTCCTTCTTTCTCCCTAACGGTCGAAGAGAAGTCCTCGGTTGCTTGAAGTCGCGGAGGGAATTGTTCTCAATTCCCGAGTAGTCGGGCGGTGTGGTGGGCGAGCGGAGCGAAGGGCAGCCCGACTTCATTATTTCTTTTCTTCTTCTATGTCTATTAGGAGAGCTTTCTTCCGCTTACGCTCCAGACGCTCAACTCCATTGGCCCCTCCTGCTGCGCCACACAAAACCAGCCCCGGCCAAAAATGGGCCCGCGTTTTCTCAACACCTTACCCATAGAAACAAACAAATTAGAACTTATGTGTTTATTTATCGGAAACAAAAATGGATTTGTAACAAAAGAAGAGATTACAGTTTATAAAGCACTCTCAAAATCCGGAAGAGGATATAAAACTCCCTCACAGGGCTATCCCGCTAAAATAGGTCAAGACCTGGTACCATCTAATCCAGAGCCTTCGATAAGTAAGTGTGGATTTAAGTTTTCCCTAGATGGTGGTGCAATACATACTTTCTTGAATCCAGTGAAGGCCCTAGAAAACTATTCGGGGTGTGAGATATTCAAAGCTACCATACCTGCCGGGACTCACATTTGGATACAGGATGATTTAGGACAGATAGCTGCCTCACGAGTATACATAAGCAAGGATACTATTACCAAGGCAGATAAGGCTCTTTATCAGAGGTCCTTAAAGCCTCTCCACGATCAGTTCCTAAAAACAGCAGAAGTTAGACTGGCCGATGGTAGAGATGTTACCCTAAACCCAGTTCAAGCCAGGAAAGGTGATAAGGTGATCGGTATTAAGGTTGCCGGACATGTAGTATCTACCCAATACTTCGAAGCCCTTGAGTTTTGTCATAACTCTAGAACTATATCCACCCCAAAGCCGATGAGTTGGGATGAAGCAGAGAAAGATAGTGCTGGAGAAGAGAATCAGAAGAACATTCTCGCCAATAACCCAGACTATAGCTTCCCTGCTATAGAAGCAGCTAAGAATGTGGGTGGTTATCTCCCAGCTATTAAAGAGCTTAAGGATGTTTTCTCACAATTCTTAGAGCTGAACTTAACTCGAACAGCCTTAGGCTTAGATCCAATGCCTTTTGCGTGGTACTGGTCTTCGTCAGTGAGAGACAATACCACGGTTTGGCGCCTGCTCAGTGATGGTTACTGGCTCTGCTGGGGCTATTGCGGTTACCTGGGTTGCGGGACCCATGTGTTACCTTTCTTCAGCTCTTATGAGGAAGGGTGATGAAAAATAAGAGCTGGACTTTGTAAGGACAGCGATCAATATAAAACTTAACATAAACTTATGAATGATAATAAACAGAAAAATTATTCAGAATTAGAAATTTTCTCCGAGGCATCCTCTATGTCCGCTGAGTTGAGGGAATCAATTAAGCAGATGTCGAGGTATTATAGATTTGACGTAGGCGATGAACTAAGGAAACTCCTTCGTCAAATTAAATACTTAATAGCTGATGCTTCAGGGAAAATAGAAATAAAGGGTAAGTATGAGGCAGTTCAAGAACTTTTAGAGACAATTTCACATATTGAAATAGCTCTTCAGGATTGTCTTGAGGATAATGCACTATCAGTTAGTGGAAGGTATAATATCAATCAGCCTTTAATACGGTTATCAAAGATAAAGGATCAGGCCACTAGGTGGAGAAACTACTTGCACGATGTTTATGTTAGAGGAAAAGAGCAAGAAGACTAACCTTCACAAATGTACAAACATTGCCCTATTCTGCAATGGTGGGTTAGTGAGCTTAAAATAAACAAATAAAAAGAGGGTGCTATGCAGGGTTTAATAAGCCTCGCTAAAATTAAGAATAGCATAAGAGAGGTTTGGAACCTGAACAGTAATGGTAACTGGAACAACTGGAACTATTACGATTACCTGAATTACAGGAACCATGTGTTACCTTTCTTCAGATCTTTTTATTTTCTGTCCCCGTTATTATGTTCACGTATCAAGAAGTCTTAGATGCTTTTAAAGACTGTTACAAGTCTAAGAAAAATACACAAGCCGCTCAAGAGTTTATCTTTGGCGGTTACATTCCAAAGCTTATGGCCTTAACTGATGCTATTAATAATCATACCTACAGACCTTCTCCATCAACTGTTTTCATAATTTGTGACCCAAAGATTAGGGAAGTTTTTGCAGCAGCTTTTATAGATAGAATCGTACATCACTTGATAGTCAGAGAACTTCTTCCACTGTTTCTTCAGTACTTCGTAAAGGATACGTATTCATGTCTCCCCACACGAGGAACCCTAGCTGCTGTTGTGGCTGCAGAGGAGTATATTAACCGAGCCTCACTGATTGATAGGGATTGGTATGTTATGAAAATGGATGTAAAGAGCTTTTTCATGAGCATCCGGAAGTCTCTGTTGGCGGAACGATTAGTTGATTTTATCAAGGAGAACTATCATAATCAGAGGAAATTAGAAGACTTGATTTGGCTAGTTAGGCTTATTATTCTTTCTGATCCAACTGTAGGGTGTATAAGAAAAGGCGATCCTAGCTTGGTTAAAGCCCTTCCTCAAGAAAAATCTCTTTTCTTTCTGCCTCCCGATAAAGGTTTACCTATTGGGAATTATAGTTCTCAAGTCTTTGCTAATTTTTATATGACTCCTCTAGACTGGTTTATTCTGTTTTACCTAGGGATTCCAATGTATTGCAGGTACGTGGATGATTTTATTATGTTTGGTCCGAAGGAGTTACTTCTGGAATCAGCTCCACTTATCTATGATTTTGCCAAAGATAATCTAGACCTAACTATATCCAGAGATAAATTCTACTTACAGCCCATCCGACATGGAGTTAAGTTTATCGGCTCTATGATCATGCCAGGACGTGTGTATTGTGGTAATCGAGTTAGGGGTCGCTTAGAAGAAGTTCTCTTTAAGAATATCCCAACTGAAGATAGATTATCTAGTGAGTGCCATTAATTCCTACCTTGGTCTTATGGGTCATTACAGTTCCTACAATATTCGGAAAGAGCTCTTCACTGATAAACTTCCTTCCCAATGGAAACAGTGGATTCGCCCTGTATACCCCTACACGAAGATTTTGCGTTTTTAGGGCCAAAATAACCTTACCTATGGGAGGTTAAAGGTCCTCCCATGTAATGAGAAAATATGTCAATTTATTTTTATGAAAAAAGAAATTAGTGAAGAAGTAATTGAGTATCTTCCATTTCCAGAATGTGTCCGTCGGCGCGTAGGTATGTATCTTGGAGGCAATGATAAGAATGCTGCCAATACAGCCCTACGTGAGGTTATCGATAATGCCACTGACGAGATTGCAGCTGGTTATGGAAACAATGTATTAATTAGTACTAACCTTAATGGTTATTGTTTTGTAGGGGATGATGGTCGAGGAATTCCTATCGTAATGAGTAAGGATATTCCAGATCGTACTTCTGCATACTTAGCCATTAGCGAACTACATTCAGGTTCTAAGTTTCAAAGTACAGAAGGTGTAGCTCGTGTTGGTCTTAATGGTCTTGGCATTTCCCTGTGTAGTGCTACCTCAACGAGGTTCGTGCTCATGTCAAAGATAACCGAGAATAATTATAATAGATCTATTCCCGCCGTCAAGGAATGTTGGGAGAATGCAGGACCTAGAAGTAAGAAAGACTTATTCTACATTGTAGTAACTGAACGTGGTTATAAAGTCTATGAAGGAGCGGGGCGTTTGAAGGATCTTGAGAAGATGATTTTCAAGGGAACTAAGAACTATGTTCATATTCCAGAAGGACTTTCAACTATAGTTCTTCTCCAACTTGATCCAGAGATTTTCGAGAGCATTGAGCCTGAGATTCCCGTTAAGAATTTACAGTATTTCCTCTTGATTCAGGAGAAGTTTTTCAAGCGAAATGTTAATGTAATAATTGACGGACAGACTATTAAGAATGATTTCCGACCCTATGAATTTGAATTACTTCGAACGATAACTCCGAAAGATAATTCAATGAACAAGGAAGTAGGAATCTATATGACCTTCGAGGCGGATCCTGAACTTTCTCCTAAAGTTGAGTTTGGATCTGTTAATGGTCTAGATTGTACTGGTCAACACATAACAATTGCAGAGACTCTCTTTAAAACTGCTATTAAGGACTTCTATAAAATCAAACACTCTTACCTGGATGCAGGCCTAAAGATGTGTGTGATTATGTTGGCAAATGAGACTATCTTTGACTCACAGAATAAAGTGAGGGTAAAAAGTATAGCTAAAGTTAAGCCAACAGACTTCATAGAAGTTGTTAAGGACATCCAGAGAATCTTCAGGAAGAATCCTGAGTATTGGGACTTGCATGTAGAGAAACTTAACTCCTTGGCTGAAGCACATAAATCACTAGGGGCCGTTGAGAAGGCACAAAAGATTATGGATGCAGCAGGAGGTAATGGAATTTACAGAGTGAAAGGAACCTTAAAGAAAGGTTTTGCTGATGCTACTGCTGGACCTAGCGAAAGATGGAATTGTGAACTCTTCATTACAGAGGGCGATAGTCCTGCTGGTTCATTGAAGGCTGCTAGAAAAGCTATAGATGTAAAGTATAAAGCCGTGTGCGGCCTCAAAGGCAAGGTTCTTGATACTAGTGACTGTAATGCCGATAAGATGATGGATAATACTGAATATTTTACGATTTTCAGTACTATGGGTCTTGGTATTTCAGTTAACTCTGTTATTAAAGATGCTAAAAGTCCAGAAGAGGCTTTTGAAATGATTAAAAAGAAAACTCGTTACGGAAAGTTAGTAATAGCTACAGATAAAACGAAAGTTTGTGTCTGAAGGTGTAGAGATACACCTAAGGAATCCTATTGTTGCGAGGAACTCTGGTTAAGTCTTAGGTACTAAAGAGGTGTAGTTAACTCTTAGTAACAATCCTAAGAATACAGACAATTCGCTTTGTTATAAAATTAATCAAAAATAAATTTCAGGTTATGATACGAAGAGATATAATGGATAAATTAAAAGACTCTGATTTAAACTCACTATTTATGGAACATAGAGCCATAGATCAAAGCACTTATCGGGTGGGAGAAATAAATGGCGAAATAGTGTGTTGGAATCCTTCTAATGGATATATCATGGATTATTTCTATGATGATATACAAGATGAGTGGTTTAATATAAAATTAGTATATCCGAATATAAATACTAAACACTCATTTGAGATAAATAGGAATGGTGTACTTAGGAAAGTCAGTGGATTCAATACAACTATTAAGAATGTATTGTTCTCTAATGAATATCCTTCATATGTATTGGCTACAGATTCTTCTGGTAGAACTACTTTACGACCCTCTGTCCATAGATTACTGGCTATAATATTTATTCCCAGATTAAGTGAAGATAAAGACTGCGTAGATCATATTGATAGAAATAAATATAATTATGCTTTATCTAATCTACGCTGGGTAACAGTCACTGAAAATAATAACAACAAAAGAATGGCTGTTTTTACGAGTAACCTAAGGTTTGAGGCATATTACGACAGAGAGTTAACTCAATTAGACAGAATATATTCAAATGAGGATATATACAATCACCCTACGCTGCGAAAAAGAGGAATAAGGGATAAAACGACAGAGGGAGTAAAATACCACGGACGTTATTGGAAAATTGTAAACATTGACATAGAAAACTATCTTAAGTCTGGTGAGACAATTGATGATAGTTTATGGAAATTGCATTTTTCAGGAAAATTTGAAGTCCATCCGCTTGGCTTGGTTCGGAATTTAAAGACAAAAAATATTATTTCTCTAGGTGCATTAGATAGTAATGGAAAATATAGATCTTTTAATGGCTATAGTGTACATCGTGCAGTCGCAGAGGTTTTTCTAAATGATAATAAACCTATTGACAAAAACCTGCACGTAGATCATCTCGATACTAATCGACAAAATAATAGAGCAACTAATTTAAAAATTTGTACAAGAGCTGAAAATATGAATAACCCACTAACACGTCAAGCTATGGCTACTAAAGTTATTGCTGAAGGAGTTATTTATAATTCAATTACTGAATGTGCAAAACATTATGGACTTACTAGACAAGCAATTACTTTTAGGCTTAACAGTAAGCATCAAACAGACTTTAACTACTATAACGAAGATTAATTTTATAACAAGACAACGACTATCCCTCTATGGGAGTAAGACAGCAAGTCAATAATGGCTGTTTGAAAGATAGGATACCCAAACGTTCAAGACGTGGGTAAAAATATAGTCTGATCTGTATGGAGACATACAGGAGTTCATAAGAGAACCGGGAAATAGTGACGATATTTCTTGAACAAAATGGCCGATGAAGATGGACTTAGCATCCAGAAAGGTATATTGTATACTATCTTGAAGTTTGCTAGGTTTATGATCGATTTTGGTTTGGTTTATATTGCTGAATCTCCAATATTTGAACAAGGTGGAAAATATTTCTATCCAAGTGATCCACGTATTCCAGGATCTCAATTTTGTGTGGGAATGGATACGAGTAAGAAATTTAGACGTTTCAAAGGATTAATGAAACTGGTCCCATTACGTAGAAATATGTAATGAAAATCCCGTTGTTGCGGAAACTTCTCGTTAGGTCTCAGGTACCGAAGTGTAATAATCCTGAGAATAGAGATGATTCGCTTAGTGAAAACTGACAACGACTATCTTGAAAAGGAGTAGGGTGGTAAGTCATTAATGACCACTCGAAAAGCGGGACACCTAAACGTAAAGTCGTAGGTGATGATATAGTCTTATCACGACCCGAGAGGGTGTGGAGTTTTTTAAGACTCATACTGGACTGACAATCTAGTGTAAAAATAAATGTAGGTGCTCTTGAACGAGAGGATGTGTATTATTCTTTCTACAATGAGCAAACCAGACGTCTAATTCAAGTAACCCCCGAGTATGCAGAATATGCTATGAGTCTTGTAGAGAATATTGATAATCGAAAGAAACTTCTATACGATAAAGAAATACTAACTAATCCGTATAATTTTACAGATCTTTAATTATGGCCCCACGTAAAAAAGTAATAGAAAAACAGCAACCACAAATTAATAACACAGGTCTTACTCGTTCCGTTGGTGAAATCACAGAAGAAGCTTATGTCCTCTATGGTGGATATGTATCTAATTCACGTGCCCTTCCTCGCTTAAGTGATGGACTTAAAGTTTCTATCATGCGATTAATCTATATGTCGCTTCTTCATCCGAAAGGGAAAGATCTCCCTACTCATGAGTTTGTTCCTTCAGTTTCGCGGGTTCACCCGCATGGAACAACGGGACTAGAACTCTCTGCAGCTCATATGGTTAGGTCGGGTGTTTTTACTGGTCATGGATTCTTTGGATATACGAGCATTGATGGTGTGGTCAGTCCACCTGCCGCTACTCGTTATACCAAGATTCGACTCAGTGACCTCTACTGGGATATTCTCGGTGACTTAGTTAATCCAGAGTATATTGATTTTCATGAGTCTCCACAAGGTGAACGTGAACCAGCATCAGGTTTACCGCTCCCTCTCCCTGCTGCTCTCTACCTTCCTATTCAGACGATGGGATTAGCGGTAGGTGTGAAGACACAGATTCCTTCCTTTAATCCGCAGTCTTTGTATCGAGCATGGAAAGAAAATAATCCATACCTCCTAGAAAGTTCGGTGGACTTGATTATTGATAAGGAAAATTCTGAACTTCAAAAGTTATGGGAGACTGGTCGTGGCCGAGTTATCTATTCGTATAAAATTTCACGCACCAAGAGTCCCGACGGTAAGACAGAGGGAATTCTATTCGAATCTAAGTCTGAGTGTGCTACCGAGATCTTCACTCCGAAAATCAGCAAATATGACAAGCTTGTGGATGAGGGTAAGGTGTATATTGAAGACCTGACTGATGAAAATGGACCGAAGCTTTTTGTGGGACGTGTACCGGGGGCTAGAAACATAACAGTAGATGACATAGAAGCTATTGCTAGAAAGATATGTTATTCAGCAACAGAATACCAAGTGTGGGTAACAGATTCTGTGAAAGCATTCCGAATTCCAATTAAAGATTGGGTTGGATATACCGTTAACAATTATATCAAACTTCTCGTGCGAGTAAACGAGAAAAAGATCGAGAAAGTTAACTTCCAGATTGCTACTAACGAAGCCCTCCCCTATATATCGGAATACATAATCAATAACCCGAAAGCTACGGACTCACAAATTCAGAAAGACTTAGGTTATTCGCCCGAGATAATCTCTGCGGTGATGTCTAAACCTATTTCGTACCTTAGAAAGAATAAGGATACGTCAGATAGAGTAAAGGCACTGAAGGATAAGCTTAAAGAACTTAAGAAGTTTGATCCCGTAGCCTATACGGAAGATATAATTAATAGACTATGAAAAAGAAATACTTGATAGTCGACCAGGACGGAGAGGATTGGAGTGAATCCGCCTTTCCTGTTCTTTGGTCTCGTCTACCGTTAGAGATTATTCAGGATATTCCTGACTTTTATCTCCGTACGGAATACGTTGTGAATAAGGCTGGTCACCTCCAAAAGAAGACCGTAGTATGGCTTGAGGAGGTTGAGTCATTGAACGAAGATGAGGTTTATATTTGGGAAACTCAAAAACATATATTTGCACTTTATGATTTTTAGTGGATCCTTAGCCTCAGTCTTAGAGGCAATTTACTTGAAAGAGCCTGTGACGAGTAGTTTTAAGAAGGCTCAGATTGCTGTTAATCCAAAGAACTTAGACTACTTTATTGGGAAGGTGATTATATTTAATCGTCAACCCAATGACCTAGAAATAGTACGCTTGGCTGTGAGGCACTTCAAAACAGTTATAGCCAGAGTTAAGTTTATGGACGAAACACTCAATCAGGCTGTTACATTCCAGCCATACATAACCAGGATTGATTCTGACCTAACTTGGGATGGACAAGTGATTAAGTATGATGGAGAGGAAGACATTGATTCTCTCTTCTGTGATATTCCGGAGAGTGGTATGGAGGTAGAAGACGGTCTTCCAGAGATCTCTATTCCAAAAGTCTTAGGACTACCACAGAATGCTCTCTATGACCCCGTTGGAAATCTAACCTGCTTAGGGTGGGCTCTACACCAGGTGGGAGTTAACTTAGATCCAAAGGCTAGATATAGAGATTTGGATCTCATTAAGACATGGAAAGTTTGGTGAAATCCTTAAAGGTGGAAGATCTTTTGGGTCTTTTGAAGCCATATTGAAGGGACTTGGTTTGAGATAAATCGAGCCCCTTTCTTTTTGTTTTTCTGCCAAATTGTCAGTTTCTGGAAGGTATTTTGGGGAGGGTGGGGGATTTGTGGCAGTTTTGGGGTCCTAGAGGGTCAAAAGTACCCATTTTCCCCCACTTTTTTTGGCCCAAAAATAACGAAAACCTTATATGTGAGACAAAACTGTCTTCCGGTTGAATTATCCCGAAGTTCAGTTGCCTCAAGTGAATTGCGATTTGAAAATATTGCCTTTCACTTTTGTTTTGGTCAGAGATGACTTAAACTTTATAATAATTTTCAGGGGAGCGTCCAATACAGTTATTATTGTTGCGGTGAGTGAGGAAAGAGTGGATAATCTTCTCCTGGTCCCAGCAGTAGTGCTGTATTGGCCTCTTTTTTACTAAAACAGAGAACCAACCATGATAATACTTAGAAATCAAAAACTCTATTTGGCTTCTCTGCATTCTGACCTTGACAGAGATGTCATGATTCCGATGGTCCCCAACGATGAAGCTTCAAAGAGGGGTTTAGGAAAAACGAAACTTCCTAGGACAACTTTCTATCCAAGCATAGACCTAGCTATTAGTGGTTTGGGCGAAGGATTGACTGGAAAAGTAGTTTACATCTATGAACCCGTCGGACGAATTAATCCTTTATCGAAGACATATCCGAGCCCTACTGAAAATCCTTTCCAGGAAACACAGGAGGTTTGGTGTCTTACTACAACTAGGTTAAAATTAGTTACTAAGGTCAGAGTAAATCGAAAAATCAAGGACAATATTTTAAAACAATATACGCCCAGACTTGTCACGAAGTCTTTTCCTAAGTGGTCATGGTCTGACCTGACTCGCGAGAGGAAGACATCGAAGGTGGTTTGGGTAACTGATGAAAATAAAAGTTCTATTACACTTAAACCGGAAATTAAATTTTACAAAAGTATAAGTGATGCTGTTAAAAACTTAGAGAATAAAAAAGTAGGTAAAGAATATTATGTCTACAAACCTAAAGATGATTCTAAGCTTGAAATTATACCAACAGATAAAGATGAACTTTTATACGATAAACCTATTAAGCTTTTCCAAAAAGCTAAAATTCTAATTACCTCAAACGATTCTTATAAAACATGTTGATAGATTTTCTGAGAGCGGACATAATCCGGTCCTACACCTCGACGTGACTCTCAGAACTAAACGAAATTCCGAGTAATTCTCAGGTACAAGAGGCCTAACCAAGGTTCAAGTCCTTGGGAGAATTCTAGTATGAAGACAGTAATTTGCAAACTCGGAAAGGCTGCAAAGAAGACTGGCAAGGTGGTTATTGTCAAACCTATTGTCTGGTATCTTAACAAGTCGGCTGAAAACTACGAGAAATTACTTGGTCCGGAGTGGTATAAGTATGCACGCTGGATTTAAGTAAGTGTGGTGAAGAACAGTAGCCAACGTAGTTAGGAACTTATGAAAGAACGCTAGAGAGGGAGCCCGGAAATGCTGGGAGTGACTCTCCCTCCAAGATAAGTGAAAACGAGTTATGATAGTCTTACGTAGAAAAACTTTTAATGCTGCTATGGGAAATGCAGGGACCGATATGGATAGGTCTCAGGCAAACCAAGCAATAGAAGATAGTTCAGAACAAGCTCAGATTCAGAGAGCTCAAGAGTTCATGAACACCGACCACAATCAGATGGTCTCATCCCAACTTAAGTAAAAAAGAAATATGGAAGCAATGAACCCATTTAATAGCAAGGAATTCAAAGAGAAGATTCTTGCGAAGGAAGGGAAACAAGAGGCTTCCGACGATTATGAGCTTTTTGATGATATCATAGAGGAGAAGTCAGATCTTAAGAATATAATTGTCGGCGCTCCCAGTATCCCCAAAAAAGCTGCAACTAATATGATCCTTGATGCTAGTGCCATTGCCAAGAATGAGAAAGAGAAAAAGGCAGCAGAGATGGAGTTAGCTCTTAATGACATCTTTACTTCCTATAATAAGCAGTATGGAATCCAATTAAACTTGGATTTGCATTCTCTTTCAAATACGCTAGCTACGGTTGCAACAGATCCTAAATCGACACGAATATTAGAGCTGTATACCAGCCGTATATATAGAAATGCAAAAGCTGTCCTGAGTCTTCACTTAATACAGAGATTGTCTCTGGTTATTGACTATGTGACGAGACCAGAGAACATGTTAGATTCAAGCGAATTAACCCTGGCTGATAAGTTTTTGGTAATTGAAAAACTTATTTCCTATATCCAGACCTTAGGTGATCTTAAGGATACTATGGAAATTGAAGGAGATGATCTTGAACTTCAGAAGCTAGCAGAAGAAAATTCTGATTTGGATTTTGATAGTGAAGAAAGTAAGGAAGCAATAAATAACTTTATGAAATTATTTAATAACGAATTTGGCAAAGTAAAGACATGAAAAAGCAAGAAGGATTTTTCCAGAAAATGTTTGGTGGAATAGGTGGTTGGAATAGCCGAGTTCCACTTAAATCAAATATATTTGGCTCAGGTGGTAGAGGATACTCGCCTATTGGGTCTACAAAGTTCGGAGCAACAGGAACTAATCGTGAATCGCCTCTTTTGGGTTCAAGTTCTCCTTCATCCTTAATCAGCGGGTACTATGAAAGAGTGGATGAACTGAAAGGCTATCAACTCTTAGATGTTGTTAAGCTTGCTACAAACTTTTTTGCTGACTATGTAGTAAACTTTTTAGAGGACTCAGGTCAGCAAGTAGTAACGATCTTAGATGACGAAGGCAATACTGATGAAGGTAAGACAGAACGTATTAATGACATCCTGACAAAAGATATTAAGATCTTTGATTATATTCGAGACCATATCAAGGATACAGTCTTCTATGGTCAATATACTAGTATGTTATGTCGTCAGCGTGATGAGCTTGGTCATCTTAAGTTTCGTGTAGAGGAATTATTCGATCCTGTCTCAGTAATCACCAAGAAAAAAAGAAATGCAGATGGTGAAATAGAGGAGACCTACATTGTTCGTGGTGAAGATGGTAAACTCTACGAGATTGGTAGAAATGATGCTTTCACTTTAGGCTCCATCAATCTTCGCTTAATCAATGACTTGGAGGATGATTACGGACTTAAGAAGAAGGACCAACAGGAGAAACCTAAATCAGCTACTCGATTAACAGATGTGGAAGTAGCTAAGAAGATGGTTCTCCGTCAATGCAGCTACTCAGCAGGTGAACCACTGTTCTACTCATTGATTTTGAAAGTTAAGGAGTTAATAATCAAAGAGTTACTTGTTTCGCTTATTTCTTTGCGAGACTTAAGTAGCGTTCAGATTTTCCTCCTTCAATTCGATAAGAGCACTCCAATGGAGACTGCCAATGAGCTCTGTGCCCGAACAACAAAACTTGCAAACAATACAAACGAACTTGCCTCGTTCTTGACTTCTCAGTTTGATGTAGTATCATTCCTTGAGAATACGATGACTCAGAGTGCTAAGTTTGTTCCTGACTATAATTCAACATTGGGCAATAAGAATAATATGTTGCCCCTTGATAAACTCTCTGATAAACTTATGGATATCATGCAGAACTTGGATGTATGTAGAAATAACGTCCTCTCTCCGCTTGGTATCCCTAGTACAATCCTTGACTCAACGAGTGGTTCTAAGTGGGCCATCCTTCAGAGCAGTGAACGTGCTAACTCAAGGGTTGCTGGTTTCATGACTGGTATCAAGGATAGTGTAACGGCCCTTGTCTGTACTCTTTATAATATTTTGTATGGAGAAGAGATTGACCCATCGCTTATTCGCCTTCATATATCAGAGAAGACAAGTGTTGAATATAACAATCAGATTAATCAGAGTGAATCCATCTCAGGTCTTGTGACTGGTATCACTGGTATCCTAACCAACTCACTCCAGGCACTCGACATGGCTGCTCCACTTATAGATACAGATGCATACCTCAACTATATCCAGAACCTCATTAAAGACATCGATCCTGATACGGAGGCTCTCATAACGGATAAGACAAAGGAAATGTATACCAAGTGGATGCAAGCTAAACTTACTGCCCAAGCAGAACAGCAGGGAATGGATGCTTCGATCTTAACTGAACAACCTGATCCTACTGAAGAGGAACTATGAAGAAAGAAGACAACAAAGACAAAATAATCGCAAAGACAGGTGTCGCTGCCGGAACCACGATGGCTGGCCTCGGTGGCGCCATGTCTTTGGGTGCTAAGAATCAGGCTGACCTCTTCAAGGGAAAGGGAAAAGCCAAAAAAGCAACCCCAGAGCAGTTAAGAGCTCTCCGTGAATCTATTCAAGGACACTCCCGTGACTTGGTAGGAGAAGCTACGGAAGGAAAGAAGTTGGTGGTTAGTAAGGCCATCCGAAACCTGGATAGGACTGGTAAAGCGGTAGCTCTTGCTAGTGTTCCTGTTTTGGCAGCTGCTGGTTATAAATATCATAAGAGCAAGAAGAATGATAGTACTGAGAAATAAAGCCTTCGCACAACAGGCTAATAGAATCCCCAAGCCCGGGGAAACAATTGATCCTGGGAAGCAACCGCAATTACCAAAGCAAGGGGATGATAATTCTCAGGAAGTAACTGCTAAAGACCTTCAACTCGAACAGATGAAGCTGCAAAGACAGCAGATCCAGATTCAACACCAGCGTCAACAGCTCCTAGCCAAAGAACAAATGGCTAAGGCTAGGAACATGACTCAATTGCAGAAGATGGAAAACGAGAAGGAGCAGTCTGAAAATAAAGATAGAATTAGAACACGTCAACAGGAAGTGGCTAATCAGAAACCTGATAATACAGCCCTTTATAAGACTAAGTCGAAGGCTGTTCAGCCTGTTGCGATGCCAAAGTAATACTACTATGAACATGGTTCAAGAAAAAGAAAAACGCTTCACAGCTGAGGTAGAAGACCAGCAGCTGAATGAGCAGAGGGTTGAACGTGGGTTTGATCCAATGATGAAGATGTTCTAAAAGAATAAAATGGCAGTCCTGTTTTAATGGGATTGTCAATAGTAAGGGTAACTAGAGTCAAACATTTCTTCAACAGATTGACCAGTTTCAGTATTGATTAATCTTCCGAAATACGGTTCTTCTGGAATTTTTTCAAATTTATATTTTCCAGGAACTAAAAGAAGAATATTATCTTCCCCAAGTTCTTCTTCTAGAGTTTTATCTGAATCAAGAACTTCCCAAAGACAAGCACTCTCTATTCTTTTTAAAGATAGTGGATTTGGAGCATATTTTGGAACTATAATCCCTGTATCAAATCCATCCCACTTAGATTTTAGTGGCTTTATCGATAATAAGCCAGATTTAATTGCTATTTTCATAGGTTTAAAATTAATTTACCTACACTTATAGGGCATAGCGATTAAATAAATTGCAAAATTCTAATTAAAATATCTCTTCCTTCTTCCTTTCCGTTTTAAACGGGGGGGGGGGGAGATTAAGAAGAGGTATATGATATTACTACGTGATAAGAACTTCTCTAAGGACGAGAAGAAGAAAGATAATAAAGATATAAAGCGAGGAGCTGCTATCCTAGGTGGTTCTTTTATTGCTAATTCGGCTCTTGCTGCACCTATAATGATTAGGCAGATCAAGGGCGACAACAGAGTATATTCCCCAGAACAACAAGCACTTTCTGACAGGTTGGTAGCTGAAGCTGAAAAGAGAGGAATTAAAGTTTCTCCTGAGAGTGGAGGAATTCCTGGTCCTGCATACGGAAAAGGAACCGTCTTTAGAAATGGTTCTTACAATCCAAGTGAAATTGCTCACGAACTAGGTCATGCACACTTTGATGTAGAAAGAGGTGCTGGCACTAGAATAGGTAAGGCTGCCCACAAGGTTTATTTAGGAGGTGGTGGTACTTATGGTTTTGCTGGACATTCACAAAACGCTGCTATCATAGCCGGAATAGGTAGTGGAATTGCTAAGGCTAAAGCAGAAGAACAAGGAAAACAAGAGAATAAGGTTATTCGTCATGCCGCCTGGGCAGCACCAGTACTTGTTGCTTCTCCTATGCTGGTTTCTGAGGCAGCCGCTAGTGCTAAAGGACTTAGATACCTGAAAGGTGCAGGAGCTAAGAAAGGGCAACTCTTAAAGTCTGGTGTACAATTGGGTTCTCTTTGGGGTACATATGGAACTCAGACAGCTATGAATGCTGGACTAGGGGAGCTTAGTAGAGGTATCTCATACAAAGTTGCCAGGAAGAAGAAAAAGAAAGAGGATTAACCCACTACTTTGGGCCCATCCTCCCGGCTACAAGTCATCCAACGACTTATTAATTGCCTGATGTATTCAATAAAACTAATCATAGTTATTATTAGTTAGTTTGTTACATATATAAGGCTTTGAATTGATATTTATGGTAATTCTTAGGAATAAAAACTATTCTGGCTATCAACCCATTTTTGGGACTAGCTATAAACAAGGTTCTGCTCAACTTAAGCAGGATATTGATGATGGCATAGTCAGAACAGCAGATATTCTTGACGATGCCTTAGACAGAACGGAAGGAATACATCCCGTCGTTGATAAAGCTTCCAGTAGATGGAGAAACCGAATCAAAGGTTATACTAAGCCACTGAAGGTGCTTCATGGCAAGAAGAAAGTAAAGAAATGATATTACTACGTGATAAGAACTTCTCTAAGGATGAGAAGAAAGTTTCTCTGAAAGACGTTAAGTCTAATCGTGGTATGGTTCGAACAGCGATTACCTCTAAGGCCAGTTTTGGTGGTGCTTATTTTGGTCGCAAGGCCGGTAAGAAAGCTGCCGATAAAGCTGACGAAGAAGGTGCGCGTGACATAGAGATTATAGATCGTGCCAAGAAGGCTGGTCGGAATGTTGGTGCACTTAGTGGCGGAGCTATTGCCGCTGTAACGGGTGCTGTGATGGCACCAAAAGGTAAAGCCTGGAAGACCATTGGTAAAGGCGTTCAGCAAGAAGTTACCAAGAGAACTGCTAAGAACATGGCCCAAGGTGCTGGCGTAACTGGTACAGTTGGGGCTATCTTAGGTGGAATAGGTGGTCGTGCATCAGCTGGCGTACAGACTAAAGCACGTCTTAGAAAGAGAGCAGAGAAAGAAAAAGAATAATAATCTCCTAGCGAACAAACAACATTGGTTCTACGTTTCGATACGACTAGGAGAACTAAGAGAATGAAAAAGACGTTTCCCTCGTTTAGAATCGATACTGGGGGGGGGGGACGTGTGTAAGAGAATAATAATCTTCCCTCAGTAGGAGAGAATAAAATGATTATATTGAGGGATAAAAACTTTTCAGAAGAAAAGAAGAAAATTGATAAGAAGCGTCTAGCTACTTATGGTGCCGGTCTTACTGCTCTCGGAGTAGGTGGTGCCAATGCTGGAATAGTTCACGGAACCTATGAAGGTGTTAAAGAAGGTGCTAAGGACTATATTAAAGATACCGAAGCATATAAGAGTGCAAAAGCCGGTGAGAAGGAAATTATAGACACCCAGAAAGAGGTTTCTAAACAAGCCAAGGAAGCTAAGAAGGCTATATTAAAAAGCCCGGCTAGTATAAAAGATAAAATTAAAGGTGTCTTGAAAGTTCGAAAACTAGAAAACGACGCCAAAAAGTCAGTAAAAGCTGGCGTAGTTGCAGATAAACTGGCTAATAAGTTTGGCAAGAAAGCAGGCTTAGAATATGTTGCTAAACATAACAAGAAGAATATAGCTTTAGCGGCCGGTGGTATTGCTACAGGCTCTGCTTTAGTTGCAAAATCTCTAAAAGATAATAAAAAGAAATAATCTTATCATACCCTATAAATCCCATAACTGAGATGAAATACGTCTCTATGCATCGAAGCAGTTATGGGAACTCTAATACCAAACTAAACTAATTTAAAGGAGACACATAACAATGGATAATAGTACATTACTCATGCATTGTCACTTGCTTCCTTTTGATCTTGTTGTTTCCTATACCTCCGATAAAGAGGAGGCTTTATCACCAGAATTACAGGAAAACGGTAAGTATATAAAAAGCGCCCGTTGGGTTTGTCCAGTCTGTGGGAAAAGTCATTATCACTTAGAAGACTTTGATACACTTTGTCCCAATGCGATAACTGGAAGTGCAGGACACAATTGGGTTTGTGATAAATGTGGGTATTATTACCATGAAGTAGTAATACAAAACTAAATAAAAATAAATAATATGATTACAATTATTCTTATAGCACTGTATGTGCTAGGCGCTGTTTTCGCCTACAACAAGATGAAGAATTGGTCGCATACTACCATTGAAAAGATTGGCTTTGCTGCTATCTGGCCATTGGTTGGTATTCTCTATGGTATTCACTACTTACACAACAAGTGATAGAAGTACGTAACGATATTATTCCCTTCAAGGGATTTCTTGCAACATGTATATGGCCGTTCTTGTTTGTTCGAGAAAGTGCTAGAGAATTAACGGCAGAGGATAAGAATCATGAAACTATTCATGGCTATCAGCAATTAGAGGTGCTTATAGTTTCTCTGATTATTCTATTCCTCCTGAGTGTCGTATTCCATGTCATGTCCCCATGGTGGATGTTCGCTGCTCCTTTCGTATACTTTATATGGTATGGCTTAGAGTATGCAGTGAGGAAGTGGATCATCAGACAGGAGAAGCCATATAGAAAGGTGGCTTTCGAACAAGAGGCATATACAAATGAAAATGACTTAACCTACTTGAAAGGACGCAAACCGTTCGCTTGGGTTAAGTATTTAATGAAATAAAGTGTTGATCATCCCAATTTTCTAGCAATAGGGGGGGGGGTGATCGATAAAGTGATATAACAATACTTCCTCTCCCTAAGAAAAGGACAAGGAAAGATGATTGTTATAAGACAGAAAGAGTTTGGCCGAGTAAAAGCTGCCAACAGAGCTATGAAAAAGGCTTGGGAAGCAGCTGAGGGTCGCAAAATCGGTGATAAAATATATAAGAATACTGGCATTAATCTTGGGCCTGGTGATGAGAAACATGTATTCCGTCTGAAGAACGTGATTGATGCTCACGGTGGAGCAGGAAAAGTTATTCACCCGAAGGATCCATCTAAAAACATAGATATTGCATCTGATGCAGTTCTCAGTGGAAAGAGAAATGTAAACCATAACATAAATACGAAAGCTATTATTTCAGGGCCAACTAAAGGAAAAGAGCCTTTGAATAAGTATGGAGATAATGCAATAGTTTCTGATGGTGGTGCTGGTACTGTTGGAGTTAACCAGAGTCGATGGGAAACTATGAGAACTGGTGGTCGTCAGAAAGGTAAAGGCGGAGTATGGAATGAACATCAGCCCAAAAACGCAAAACCAAATAGTGCATCAGAACCTCAGCCTAAGAAGCCAAGCAAGAAAGAGACACTCTTAAACAAGTTAGGTAAGAATAACGAAGAAAGAGCTACTAATGTAATTGCTGGTGTCGGTACTGCTGGAATTGTTGCCTACAAGGTAAAGAAAAAGATTGACCGGAAGAAGAAAGAGAAGGAAGAGAAGGATGATAATTCTAAGAAATAAAAACTTCTCCTTAAAGTATGATCCCAGAACAGGTAAGTACGAAGGAAAATATTCTCCGGCCCAAAGGATAGGCACAATAGGGATTACTTCTGGAATAGGAGCTGTCGGTGGATTTACTCTTGGTGCTTTAACTGGTAATTCTAGAGTTGCTACAAGTGCGGCTAAAATAGGTGCTGGCCTTGGTGCAGCAACAGGAATGTACTTAGCTAGGAACAAGAGAATAGATAAAATCAATAAAGCGATAGATGAGAAAAATAATAACTATCGTAAAAATGATTTTAATAGGAGAACCAAAAATCTTCCAATTAGTTATAAAGAGTTCCTGAAGAAATATCCATCACAAGCAAGACAGCTAAAAGATCTCGGAGACCTTGGATACTATTCTGATGAAAATCCTGGAGACATTGGGTGGTTTGAAGATGGCGGTCTAGAGAAAGGCCGATACTTACCTATATCCTCAGATGGAGACTATTCTAATTTGATGTTCGATACAAAGACTGGTAAGTATGTTTCTATTGATTCAGAAATGCTTGAACCGGAGGAAGTTAAGGATATAAAGTCTTGGGTTAAATATCAGAAGTACTAATATGATAGTTTTAAGAAATAAAGAGTTCTCTTTGTTGGGAACTATCAAGAATCTCTTTTCTGCTGGAAAATCTCAGAAAGAGGTTATGGATAAATCGTCGGCACCAAAGAAGCCAGTAGTTTATAGTGAAATAACTTTTAAAGAGGGTTATGAACAAGATTATTGGCCAGCCTTAGTGGTTGTTCATATCAAATCTTCTGATAAAGAGCCAAATGGTGGTTGGGAAACGTTTACTGAGTGGATGCAAAGAAATAAGTTTTTCGAAAAGGGTGGTACATTAACTGAAATCCATCCTCTTTCCTATAAAGATAATGTCAATGGAAAAGAGGGTGCTAGTGCTGTTGTACTAGTTTTCTCTAAAGATACTAAAATTTCCTCTTATGCTAGAGCCCTGTATACTCAGAACTTTAAATGGCCAGAAGACTTCTTCTGTACATATAATAGCTATTACACGTGGTATAAATCTGGAAAAGATTTGGCTTAAAAATAATTTTAAGTATGGCAAAGAAAAATAAGAAACCTGTTCCTATTCCTGCTGAGAAGACATTGGAGGACTATAAAAATTACATTGTCGAGAGGATGAAGAATAGAGGTTAAAGAATAAATCCTACAGTTTGAGTGAAATAAGCTTGATACCTTTCGATAGGACTGTAGGAGCTAGTATAAATTTAATTATTAAAGATTATGAACCAGAAGTTTATAGATCAATTTGATCCTTCTAGGGATCTGACGGATGAACTAGCTGGGATAACTTTTCAAACACAATATACAAATTTATCAGAAAGAGAGAAAAAGTTAGTATTTTTGAAGGTAAATGGGTATAACAGAATGCCTCCAACAATAGAACAATTATACTCTGATGACTACTACCTAGGAAGTGCTGATTTCTTTGATGGTGGTAGATCTATATATAAGTTTTGGAGAGATGAGTTACCAAAGATATTTCCATCCGAGGTGACCACAGCATATCCGTTTCTAATACTATCGGGAGCCATAGGAATTGGCAAATCTACAGTTTCGAGACTTTGCATGGCTAATTGTTATGCAAGACTTCTCTGTATGAAAAACCCTTCTAAAACTCTTCACCTCGTCCCTAAACCCTTTTCCTTCGTTGTGACCCATCGAGATGAAAACGTAGGATACGCTGAGTTTATTAAGTGGTTTAAGGATGAAGCATTGATGAAAGTTCCGTTTTTCAAAAACGTTAAAAGGAAATTTAAACTCCAATTTATTACATCTGGTCCTTTAGGTGGACGCGTAGGTCTGGGATCTGATGTATTGGTTTTAATTGGCCGTCTACAAGGGAAACTCTGTAGATAATCAGTTTAGATAATTTGGCGAATAGATAAATCTTAATGCCAAGCCAGAAATCCTGGTTTAGAGAATATGTGCTTAACTAGCCTTTTGGCTAAAGATATATTCCAAATGTTGTGTCAAACATGATATAAATATTGCTATATTCTAAGTGAGTTAAATTTCTACCCTAACCCAGAAAGAGCTCAGGGAATTGTTGAGTCGGCCTATGGTCGTATGACTTCGCGTTTCAATTCCCAAGCGCTTAAGATGGTGGGTAATCTCATTATAGACTCGTCTAGTAAAGGAGATAATTCCTCGACTGAATGGTTCCTAGATAATTCCCCTAGAGAGCTTACTTACTATTGTCACCCAACACATTTTGCTGTTAAGCCTCAAGATTATGTTGATTCTAAAGGAGTAACGTTTCCTGTCTATACTGGTGATGGAAAATACCCTGCTCAGATTTTACCAGAAGGCTATAAACTTGCCCTTGATCAAGACCCTGAGCGTGTTATAAATGTTCCTATCCAGCTTAAGGTGGAGGCAAAACAAAACTTGATTAAGATGCTACAAGATAAGTGCGGTATCTCAACAAGTTCATCAGATCTATTCTTTAATGGATCAATTAAAAAGTTGGTGGAGTGTAGTAGAGGTATAAAGAACCCCATTCCAGAAGTCGTAACCGTTGATTTCTTCGATAAGACAGATCGACTTATAGATAAACTTCAACCCGCCATAGACATGATTCCGTTCGGGACTTCTATTTGGATTGGCTTAGACCTAGCAACGAATAATGACTATGCTGGAATAAGCTGTGTTCAGTTTGATCACTGGGAATTTATGGGAGACTCAAAAATGCCTAAGGTAAAATGTTATTTCACTGTGGCAGTGGCGAGAAAAGATGGACAGGAGACAAGCTTGCATCACGTCTTTGACCTAATTATGGCCTTGAAAAAAGATTATAATGTTATAGTATCAGCCGACCAGGCATATTCAAAACAAATCTTACAAGACTGTGAGCGTGAAAATATAAAGACTAATGGGCGAATCTCAACAGATAATGTTCCTTGTGAACCAGCTCTCTACCTGAAGAACTTGATTATGCAGGGATTAATCTCATTACCCGAAAACAGACGACTTCAAAGAGAGGCCTATGACTTAAGATATGTACCGACGGGAAAGGGATATAAGATAGATCACCCGACTAAGGCTACAAACAATCCGCAAGTCTTTGATAGGAATAATGGAAAAGGCTCTAAGGACGTCTGGGATTCACTTGCCTCAGCTTGTTATAGTCTGAAAATGTCTATTGATGCTGGTGAGGAACAAGGATATTCGAATGGAGTCGATAAACAGTTACACCTGGTTACTGATATGGTTAAATCAGCTAAAGAAGATTCTAACCTACAGTTCCAGAGCATGTTGGAAAATATATTTTAAAAGATATGATAATCTTAAGAAGCAAAATGTTCTCGGATGATCGAGAAAAAGTCCCCGAAGATATCTTAGAGAAAGCCAAACGAAGTGGTGTTGTCCAGCAGGATAGAGAGGGACGATGGAGAATTATTAACCGGAAGAAAGGCGTCTATTGGGATTCACACTATGAATCTAAGGAGAAAGCAAGTGCGGCTCTTCGCGGATACTATGCCAACAAACATTAATAAAGCATACATACATGTTAGTACTTAAACAGGCCGAATTCGGCACAAAAAATAAAGGTGGCGGCAAGAAAAAAGTTAATCTTGCTTCCAATCGTTCTCGTCAGCGTTTCGCACAGGAGGCTGCTGAGAAAGAGACCGCACGTCAGGCTGAGATTGCTCAGTCTAAGACTCTCAAAGGTCGTGTAGCCAAAGCTGCTAAGGCTGTTGTTGAAACTGCCAAGGCTAATAAGAAGACTGCTATTGCTACTGGTATTGCAGCTGGTACTGTGGCCGGCGCTGTTGCAGTTAAGAAAGCTAAGGACAAGAAAAAGGAAAAGAATTTTTCTGAGAATGGTCGTCTGAAGTTATTCTCGACTGCTAAGGACGTAGCTGAGGATGCATCAACTGCTACTGCTCTAGGCGCAACTGGTGCTCTGGGTTATACTGGCTACCAGGCTGCTAAAGGTTTAAAGGCTACTGCTGATTCAACTGGCAATAAGATTCTCAGTAAGGCTAACCTCAAGGCTGCCAATACAAACGCAACTTCTAAGGCCACGACTGAGCGTGTGGCACAGCTGGCTAAGAGTCAGAGTGCTAAGATCGCTAACAAGGCTAATGCAATCAATGCCTTCCGTAATGCAGGTAAGGGTACAAAGATTGCCGCTGGTGCAGCTGCTGCTAGCATTGTGGCAGGCGGTGCTAGTAAGTTACTCGGTAAGAAAAAGGAAAATTAATACAGAGTATATCCCTGAGAGACGTAAAGGTCTATGCTTCGATGTAACTCAGGGAACTAATAACTAAAGAGACTTAAGATATGATAGTATTGCGGAATGGATGCTTTGCCCTTAAGTGTCCTAAGAAAGTAGAATTACTTAATGGACTTAGTTTAGTGAAGGGCAGTTATCCTAAGTCTCATAGAATTCTAAATAAATATGTTCAATCAATCCGGGAAAAACCAGAAGACTTTATCTACTACAGTATTATAAAGGATGGTAATAATATTGGAAGTCTTCACTTAAGAAAATCTGGAAAAGACTCTATGGAAGTCGCTTGGATTGATATTAACAAAAGTCATAGAGGTAATAAATATGCTACCAGTGTGATTGAGTGGTGCATAAGTTTAGCTAAGGAGTTGAAATTTAAAATATTGGAGTTAGAAGTTCCAGGAAATGCTCCAGATGCTAAACATATCTATGAAAAGCTAGGTTTTAAAGAAACTGGCGACATAAGAGAACTAGATAATAGCTCTTGGAACGGTCTTAGTAGGATGAAAATGGAAGTAAGGCCTAATTAAATTAAAATTTACTGTCTCCCTTTTTGAAAGTTGTGTATCGGGGGGGGGGGCCGTAAACAAAAGAATCATCTCCCTCTGATACCAAAAAGAGAGAATGATTATACTTCGAAATAAGGAGTTTTCGAGTAAAGCGCAAAAAGCCCTTAGAAAGGCCTATGATTTAGCGAAAGGCTTATCTTCTCCTAATATCGATACAAATGTACCTAGAAGACGGTTACAGGAGGCTTTGAAAATAGAAGATGTAAGTAACGCTATCCGTAAAGAAGGTAGACGTATTAGTAAAACATTTAAAACAGCCAAACGTAGTGTCGATGATAGGATAAATATTAGGGCCAGTCAATTAGGTAATGGTGCACAGGCTATTAGAAGTCAACAATCACCTATATTTGGTGGCAAAGAAATAGGTCCACTAGGTCGTCCTCGAGGAGAAGGAATATCAAAATCTTTGATGAAAAACGCCAATAAAGATTCACGTTATGGATACGATCATGGATATATTCCCAACGATGAAATCGAGGGAAAGAAGAATCTCGTAAAACAGACGCTAAAGCTAAGAAAGAAAAAGAAATAAAGACTAATTAAATGCTACATCCCTTCAATTCGTTTAACCGGGGGGGGGGATAGTAGCAATACATAACCACACCCTCTCCGAACTGAATTAAAAGAGATGTTAATTAAAAGAAAGGTTTACTTCTCAGCAATTGATGAAGAGACTGGAGAGGAGAGGCTGTTTAGTGCTGACTCTATCATAACAGAAGAGGAATATCTGAAACTCTATTCCGAGACACTTGAGCAAAGAGAGTATGGTGCAAAATCTAAAGCACTTGGACTTCTTGCTCCCGGTAGCTATCAAGCTAAAGAAGCTGCTAAGTATGGCTACGATAACAAGGAGGACTACAAGAAAAAGAGGGCTGGTTATGCACTCAAGGGCTTGTTCGCTCCCGGTGTTTCAACTTACGTAAAGAAGAAGGCCGAGCAGATGGCTGAGGAAGGAAAGTCGACTGAAGAGATTCGTGAATACCTCGAAAATAGGGGAAAGCACCACAGTACTGGTCGAGTTCTAGCAGGTACTGCAGAGGCACTTACCGGAAGTTTCGGTGGTGTAGGTACTACTGTTGCACAGGGTGTTGGTCTTTATGACAAAGTAACTGGCAATAGAAAGAAATTTAAGAAAGATTAAATTATAAAATTTCCTGTAGCGAACTATTAGGTTCTACTATTCGATTAGACTACAGGAACTAGGACAATAAAGGAAATTACTCCCAAACTTTAAACAAGGGGGGGGGGGAGTAATGGAACTGAAATAAACAATAATCTTCCCTCTCCTGATTAAGAAAAGGGATGATTATACTTAGAAATAAAAAGTTCTCTAGGGACATTAAAGCTGATGGAAAATATGGAACGATATCTCCTAACGATCCAGGTTTTAGATCAGCAATGGTTGCTAACGATTTAATGCATCAGAAAACTGGAAAACAAGCGTTGTTCATTTTCGGCTATGATACTAAGAAAGCAGGGAAGGGCGGAAAAATAGCAAAAGGCCATGCAGATGTAAAGGAGATAGATAATGCTTTTCATAAAGATGGTCCTATTGTAGAATCTGATGAGAAAATTATCAAAGACTCTAGCGCCTATGCTAAGAAAAAAGGAGCAAAGCGTGGAGCTATCTCGGGAGCTGTTGCAGGAGCAGCATTGGGAGCACTCCCTGGTATTGCAGCTAACAATAAAGCCGGGGCTGCTATTGGTGCAGCAACTACTGCTGCTGTAGCCGGTTATGCAAACTCTAAGCGTCTTGGTAAGAAGTACGAAAAACAAGGTAAAGAGACTTTAACAGACGTACTTGGAAGACGCAAGCAGGCTAGCGAGGATTTTAATAAATGGTTAGCTAAAGAGAAAAAGAAGGAGGCTAAAAATGGTAATTCTAAGAAATAAACAATTTAGTATTTGGTCTAGTACTGTTGATTGGGCAAAGAAGTTTACTCCTAGAATACCTATCGGCGGGAACGCTAAATTATACTTCTTATGGCCAGGAACTATTCTTGGTGCAATGGTTGGTTTCATTAAAGGTATCAAAGAAAAACATTCAGCAACAGGTAGTACTAGCAATGATCACAGTAAAGGTGATCACGGTCCTCTTGAAAAGAAATTTTCTGACGTACCAATGGATGCTAATTTTAACGAATATTGTAAAGAGATTAAGGAATATGCTAAATTAGCAGCATTATCTTCTTACAATTTTCGAATTTTGAAATCTGTTCCTGAGGAAGGGCAAAAGTTTATCTGGAAATGTTTCCCAAGTTTTATGGTGTTGGCTAAACCTGAAGAAATCAGATCATATAGAGAAGACTATATGTCAGATCCTAGTGCTAAGGGTGCTGGTGATTATGCTGAAGTTTTATTCACCTTTGGTAATGAACTAGTCTATCTTTGGGATTTCGATAGGAAAGCGTGGTATGTTCAAGATAGAACATATAATCCTCGCAAAGAGTGGAGAATAAAAGATAATGACTTATTTGGGGCAATAGAAATCAATTTTGACCCAAAGTACAATAAACTACTAGCTAATAGATTAGATGCGTGGGATAATAAATATGGTGATACTGGATTTGATATGAGAAAGTATTGTGAATGTTTATTAAGCGCCATTAAGTTAGTCAAGAATAGCAGAGTGGTTTAATTAAATATTTGTTAAATAAATGATAATACTTAGAGATAAATTCTTCTCTAAAAAAGATAAAGCTGAAAATGTAGCCATTGCAGCAGGAGCCGGAACAATTGTTGGAACGGGGATTGCTCAAAAACATATCATAAACAAGGCCCTCGATAAAGCAGCCGAAAAAGTTGGTGGTAAGAGGGTTGGAAATGATATACAGGTTCATAAAACAATCAAACCAGACGCCATCGACCTAGCAATGGCCAGAGCAACTGGTCAGGAAGAGAAGTACAAGGCCTCGTTGAAAGCTAAGGCAAAAAAGTTAGCACAGAAAGAAGCTGAGCGTGGTTATGAAATGGCTTTAAGGACAGTTAGGAGAAATAAGCCCTTCCAGAGAATGAAGAAAGCACAGATTGCTAGTCTTGCTTTGGTTGGGGCTGGAGCCACTTCTAAATTGGCTAAGAAAATAAAAGAGAAGAAAAATGATAATCCTAAGAAATAAAAACTTTTCAACAACTGGAAAAGTATTAGGATACGGTACTGGATATGTAGCTGGTGGTTTAGTTGGTGGACGGATTGGTGAAAAAATTGGAGCTAAATTCAAGAAACCACTTAATGAGAAAGATATTAAATCTCAAAAGGATCAATTGAAATCCCGAGAGGATTTGATTAAATATCTTAACACTCATACTATTTCTGGTAGAAATATCGGAAAACTAACTAGCGACGATGATATATTACCATTTCTTAACCAGTATGGAATGAATTGGGATGACCCCGACGAATATGACTATAATCTTCTAAATAAAAATAAGCAGAAGATAATTAATGGAATTCATGGTCTCATAAATCAGAACAAAGCTGTCCTAGCAAATCCAGAAAAGCATCCTGGTAATTATTCGAAAGCTGGAGGTCTTGTTGGAAGTACAATAGGTGTTGCTGGAGGATTATTGGCAGCACATAAACTTATGAAGTAATGACTAAAAACTTCTTTGGTCGACTTGAACCTGCTCGTAGAATACTTAGGAGAAAATTTATTCTTCCTAAGGCAACTGGTTCTGTTCGATCAATAAGTCTAAAGATGAGTTGGTGATATGATCATTAAACGAAAGGCAGACTTTATTCAAGACCTGGCAAAGAGAAGAATAAAAGGAATGAAACCCAAAGCCGTCGAGTTTTTGGATTCTAACTTAAAGAAGGTCAATGAGTGGAGTAAGCCAGGTCACTACAACTCGGACAAAGTAAAGAATACTAGAGAAGCTGCTTTAAAGCGAATTGGTCGAGCAGAAGCTACGAAGATGTCAGATAAAGAATTCGCTAAGGAGATTTCTAGATTGATGAAATAAAAACTGTTGCTCTCCCACTTAAATTTGAATACTGGGGGGGGGGGGCAAAAAGCTAAAATTGACAGTAATCCCTCAGTATAAGGAGAGAAATGATTATATTGAGGAATAAATTATTCACCTCTAGAGCATTCAAATTAGTTAAGAAGTCTAATATACTCAAAGAGATAGGAACTAAAGAGAATGGTGGAGGATATCTTGGTCATCTAAAAAGTGCTGCTGAAAAGGGAAGACATCACAACATCGTCGCAGAAGAGGCAGTTAATCTTGATAGAAAGTTATCTAAAAAGGGTATCGAGAAAACCTCAAGAGAACTTTCAGAAGCAGCTGCTGTAAGAACTCAACGTCAATTAGGGCATGGTGGTTATGCAGAATCTAGAGTAGTCCCTAAGTCTAAGCCTGGCAAAAATGGGCAGTATTTTAATGCCGACGAAACGGGGGATGTAGTAGATATGTACAAAGCTTTCAAAAATAATGGCATGGATAAAGAGGCTAAGAAGATAGTAGACTTCAAGAAGTATAAAAAAGAAGTCAAAAAGAATCCTTTAATAGATTTCAAGTAGATAATACTTGGAAAGAAGATAAATGAAAATTCATATTGATTGGAATTCTGCCAAACATTTCGGAATTTGCTTTGCACTTTCCCTAACTGGTTGGTATGGTTTCTCTGCTGCCTTAGGTGCTGCCATTACGAAAGAGTGGTGTGATAAAGTCTATGGTGGTCATTGGTGTTGGCTTGACTTAGGATTTGATGCCTTAGGGATGGCTAGCGGAATTGGATTAAATCTATTGTTGCTTTGACCGTAAACTTGGCAAGGTGAATATAAATCCCATAATTAAGTTGAAATATGACTTATACTGTTCGATCAGATTATGGGAACTATGGATAAAGAAAAAGATAGATTTGTTTGGGCAGGAAAAGGAGATCCAACATCAGAGCAGGAATATCAGCTGAGAAAAATAAATGAAGCAATCAATAGTGAACACTATTATATCTGTTGTCCAGGATTTTTCGAAGCTATGAAAAAGATTCGAGAATATAAAAGAAGAACTGGCGAGAAAATGCCAGAGGAGGAGGAAAGAAAACTTATTGAACCTTTTGAAGATAACGAATTTAAAAAGTTCAAAGAAGAAATTCGGAAAAGACATAAAGATTAATCTCACAGTGGTCTTGAAATAAGAGCCTGGTCGTTCGATCGAGTTGTGAGAACAAAGGAAAACTGACGAAGAAATCATGTTTTCTGATAAAACTTCATTTGTACAACCGAGGAGGAGCTTTGAGTAGCTACGGAGTTCCTCCTTTTAATGAAAATTTATCAGAAGAGGATTACGATTTCGGGATGCAGTATATGTACAAATGAAGAAAGTAACTAACAGCGTATTTAAAGTGGACATTGACTATTATTTAACAGAAGAGAAAATAACAGAGCTTAAGAAATTAATAATAGACAATGTAACTACATCTGAAATAGGTGCGAAGTATTTTAACATCCCTTCAGCCTCACAGCGAACCGTGAATATGCTCATAGATAAAATTATAGGTACAACTAGGAGCAGGTATTTAGAGTTTACTAAAATAGATTTATACTTATCACTAAAAGAGAAAGGGTTTTCTATTTTAGATATGGCAAGATACGAAGGGACGACTGGGCAGATCATTAGGAAAAGAATAACTCGATTTAGTAGTAAGATGAAAGATTACTATATTTTCAAGGAATTTGAAAAATCACAACTTGAAAGTATTCGAGAAAAGAGCAAAATAAATAATAAACTAGTTCCTATAGATCTCTATAAACCAATAATAATGACTGCCCTTTTTCATATAGGGAAAAACAAAGATCACGGAAGAAGGTTCTATTTTGTACCTGAATTAGGAACATGGTTTCCTTCCGGAAATATTTTAAAGAAAAGATTACTTAGTAACGGCCTGGATTATCTTTCTTGGGAATGTCGTTGGTTATTAGAATTGGACACTAAAGATATAGGGTCTCCTCTATGGGCTAAAAAGAAAGTTGAATATTACTATGGAAATGTGGGATATTATACAAAACAATATATTGCGGAAAATCTGCTAAAAGACCCATATTATGAGCCCGACTATTGTATGGTAAAAGAAGATTTTATAGTTGATTTTGTACAGCGCAGAAAAGAGGCTGGAATAATATTATATAAATTCAATTTTGATCTTTTACCAAAAGAAATAAAATCAGAAGATTATACCTATGTAGATATAATTATAGAAGAGAATAATCCAAAAACCGGAAAACCCTATAACGAAGTTTGGAGAACTACTTACAGTAGTTCAGTAAAAAGGCTAAGTTATCCTCCCTCTCTAGCTAGTTTCTTACATTATTCTATTAATAGAGAAGAGAGGAAACAAGATTTTGTCAATAGGTCTGTAAAAATCCATGGCAATAAATACGGATATCATCTTGTTAAGTTTTGGGATGTTAATACGCCAGTAGAAATATGGTGTAATAGTTGTCAAAAATCATTTTTACAAGAGCCATATAGACACTTAGGTGGACAAGGTTGCCCAGAGTGTCGAAATAAGTATTTCCGAGAGCTGTATTTACATGATCCAGAAGAAATAAAAAGGAAATTAGAGGGAATGTATAGTCCTAGATACGATTTCTCTAAAATGATATACACAGGACTTAAAAACAAAGTAATTGTTGTGGATACAGAAACAGGGATTGAATTTGAAAGAACCCCTAGAGAGATGCTTTGTGGATTAATAGGTCAATTGAAAGAGTCTAGTGGAGAACTTCTTGTGAGAACTTGGATCGAAAATCATAATATAAGTTATCGAAAACAAGTAACTTATAAAGATCCAATATTTACTGCTAGAATAACAAATTCTATCATAGCAGATTTTGTTATAGAACTTGATAATAGGGAAGTAATCATAGAATATCACGGAATCCAACATTATTCAAATAGGAGAAATATATGGAATAGAGAGGAGAAAGAATTTGAGCTACAAAAATTAAGAGATAAACAGTTAAGAGATTTCTGTAATTTATCAAATAACCCCGACTTAGTCGAAACTCCATATGTTTTAGATACATTTGATAAAGTTGATAACTTTTTAACAGAGGTTATTTTTAATAATGTTGATCCGTATACTCTAATCGATTATGAGAGTTTATATAATAATTAAATAAAGAATGGCAATAATATGCAGATTAAAGTTAAACTTTTAAGCGTGGGTGGTGTTCCTGCTAGTGATGGGAGCATCGTACCTCGTGAAGTTTTCGAAAGCTGGTTAAACAGCGAAGAAGCTAAAAACGCCATTGCATCACACAAACTGTTGGGCGCATGTACCCATATTTCCAGAGGAAAAACGGGGCTGAAGACTAATTTTAATCCTGCAGCCGCCAATTCAATCGGGCGAGAGGATAATCTTCTTCTTGTTGGAAATAACACTGCCCCTACACACTATATTGACAATATCTGGATTGATAATGATCAGTGGGTGTGGTGTACGGCAACTATCCTAGACGAAAAAGTCATGGATGATGAGGCTGTCCAAAATATCAAGAGGCTTCGGGGCTTGTTGGAAAATAATGTTTATCCAGGAGTAAGCGCTATCATACTTGGGTATTGGGATAGTCAGCAAACAGGTACTGATGTACTTAAGAAGCTAGTTCGCATAGATTTTGTGCCTAAGACTTGGTCTTAGAAAATCTCATTAATTGCTGGAAGTCAGAAAAGATTATCAGCATCCTAGAAAAATAGGTTCAACGATCATATATGAAATTAGAATGATATGATCTAGTTAATATACTTGAGTATATAAATTTCGGAAAGGCTTCGACATTACGTTAAACCCTAGCTGGGTTGATGCAACAGTGACAGAGATTATTCCTGATGGACAGGAGAAAACATTTTCCGTCAAGGCAGAGGAACTCACCGTAAAGACATTCTCTGATCTCTCTGAATTTGGGGATGTTGCTAAGTCTAGTAAAATTAACGGCTCTTTTACTAAATTAAAAGCAAAAGAGTTTAGTACGAACGGTGTTACAACTATCATTGAAGATAAAACTGATACCACTGTTCTAGAGGAAAAATTAGCTTCTGAAACAGCGGAAATAAAACAACCCGCTGAAAAAGAATTTTCTGTAGCAACTATTAAAGAAAGACTTCGTTATGCAACGAAAATGTCTACTAGAATGCGATTCCGTAGACTTTTCTTAGAGTATAAACAAGTTGTTAAACAGATGGGTGGCGCCGAGAATATGGATCCAGAGACGTTAAAAACACTCAAGTCTCTGTTCCTAGCTGATATTAATCAGATTTTCTCTGGTCTCACTCAAGAAGTTCTGGCTGGTAAACAGATCAATACATTAACTGGTGCAAGTTCTATTTCCAAGAACCTGAGACTTAGTGCACAAAAGCTTCAGCTTCCATATCGCTTGGCGTTCCAGGAGATGCAAAAGACAGGTAAACTTACTCCTATGCGTTTCCAGAAAATCAAGGAGGCTTATACAGAGTTTGCACAGAGTATGGTAGACGAGGTATTTGGTCCTAATCCAATCCCCGCTGAACTTGAACAAGAAATAAAGGAGGAAGAAAATGGCAAGGCTTAAATTATTTAGTGCCCAGTATCCCTCGCGTCTGAAGTTATTCTCGGACGAACCCCATGAGGAAGCTGAGGTAGTAGCGGAGGAGATTCTGCATGAGCTTATTTGCCAGGACTGTGGTCACGTAATCCAGACTGCAGAAACTCCTACCCACGCAGTGTGTCCGAACTGTGGAGGTAAAAGAATGATCCTTAAGTTATTCCCTACACCGAAAGTAGAGGAAGCAGAACTTATGGACGAGAAAGATACCGACAAAGACACACCAAAAGACCCCGTGGCTGAAATCGAAAGAAAGTCACTCTTTGATAGTCCCTTAGAGAACAAACTTAAAGAGTTCTCTGGACAAACTATGACCACTGGGGAGTATGAGAAGACATTTAGTGAGGCCCTCGATCGTGAGAGCCTAGAGGAAAGAGGTTTTGCTAAAGTAAGCGAAGATGGTCAAGTTACTATTGACCCTAATGCTTACATTATGCAGAAAACTTTCTCAAAGTTAATTATATCCGTTACAAAGACTCTTGAACTTGATCCGTCTATTATGAATGGAGATATCAAGAGAGAGGATATTATCGAAAAGCTAGAGGAGCGTCTCCCAGAGAAGGGAATCATTGCTCTTAAGAAAGCACATGGTATTCCCATCGAAGAGGAACACACCTATTCGGAGGACGCTGATACCTGGCTGACGGACTCAAGTATTATCCCTGATCTTGAGTTGGAGTATAATAACCAAAGTTTTGGTATTGAACAATTCATTAAGATTATTAGGGATCGCTACCCTGATGCACCAGAGAACATCTTAGATCTCCTGGTAGAGAAGGGTGCTATCCAGTTGGACGGTACACAAGTAACAATTCATTAAACAAGAGATGAAGAATACAAGATTGATGGAGCTCATGTTTTCTGAGAAGACACCCGATGAGCTCAAAGAGCAGGTAGGCAATGACATTAAAGCCGCAGAGAAGGAAGGCGTCGTTGATACCGAGGAAGTTAAATATGAGAAGCAAGATAATGGCGATGTAGCCATTACTGATAAAGGTACGGGTGAGATTACAATCGCATCTAAGAATCCCGATGAGGCTGATACCTATGACCTCGTTGCCGTTCCGGACGAGCAGCTTGAGAAGTTTGTTCATCCGTCGAGTGATGGTGTAACTGAAGGTAACCAGCAGGGTGCTCCTGATGAGAACGTAGAGTCTCACATGACTGGTGAGTCTGTTATCGCTCCTAATCAGCCCGATGGTGGTCTGAACCCTGAGGCTGGTCACGAGAAGTCAGTTGAGGAAACCGCTAAGGAAGGCCCCGCAGCTGAGGGTGAAGTATGCCCTGAGTGTGGTAAGGCCGAGTGTGAGTGCGGTAAGGAAGAGAAGGAATTCAGTGTAACTTCAGACAATACTGCTTGGCAGAAGATTTTCTCTATGCCGCAGGAATTCTGCGATTACCTGTTCTCAGAGGTTATTGAGTCTGCTGAGACAAGTAAGGTCGGTGATCTGAAGATTGAGAAGTCAGCCGACGAGGATAACGCTGTAATTGTCACTTCAGAGTCAACAGGTGATCAGTGCAAGGTAACGATTGACGACGAGAACATGGAGGTTACGGAGCTTGATAGCAAGAACTTTAGCGAGGAAGAGCAGTTTATGCCTCTCTTTGTGATTGGTGTTCAGCCCTACGATCACATTATCGTAGATGCACAGGAATACGATCAGGAGAGTGCAGAGCAGCTCAAGGCTCAGTTGGAGGAGGATGGCGTAGAGGCTGTTCAGATTTTCGATAATCAGGACAGTGCTCGTGAGTACGCAATCAATCTCTTGGAGGGTCTGGGTGCTAATCCTGCCGCTGGTGACGTTGACGAGGCTGTTGAGCAGAAGGAGTACTGTGAACACTATGGTGCTCAGTCGTTCTTCACCTACAACTACCGTACAAATGATACAGTATTTATGAGCCGTCTCTTCTCTGAGCACGCTGCTGGTATTGCTGATACCCGCGATCAGGTTGAGGAGGCTATTAACAGTGGTAAGCCCGTAGACATGGGTGGTGCTATTATCACTCCTATTGACGCGCAGAATGCCGTAATCCAGGATGGTGGCGAAGTAACAAAGGCTACTCTGGAAGGCGAGGATATGCGTCTGCAGCCCATTACTCCTGAGGAGGCTAGTGCTATTACTGGCAACGAGAGCATCATTGAGGCCGAGTCTGACGAGAATGATCAGACTGGTACTGGTGCAGCTAGTAAAGAAGAGCCCGTAGCTGAGGAGGGTGAGAAGGAGTTTAGTGAGAACGACCAGCTCTGGACTAACGAGGCAGAAACCCGTTTCTTCAGCGAGTCTGAGGTTGAGACTATGACTGCTTACATGGAGCGTCTGTTCTCTGAGGAGTCTGACCAGGATGCCATTGAGGCAGCTATCGAGGGTGGTGAGCCCGTTGAGACTCCTACTGAGGTTATTACTCCAGTGGATGACAAGACAGCCGTTGTTCAGGATAAAGGTAATGGTGAGTTCACCAAGGTTACTATGATTGACGACGAGGCTATGAACGTTCATCCTATGAGTGAGGAAGATGCACAGAACCTGATGGGTAAGGCTGAGGAGAAGGATTATTCTGCTTACGATTGGACCAATGAGGCTGAGACTCGTTACTTCAGTGAGGGTGAGGAGTTCACCGCTTACATGGAGCGTCTGTTCTCTGAGGAGGCAGATCAGAACGAGATCGAGAAAGCTATTGAGACTGGTTCTACCGTAGAGTCTGAGAAGGAAGTCATTACTCCGGTCGACGACAAGACTGCTGTTATTGAAGATAAAGAAAATGCTGGTGAGTTCACCAAGGCTGTTCTGAAGGATGAGGATGAAATTGACGTCACAAAGATCACCGAGGAAGAGGCTAAGGGACTTACTGGTGGTAGCAAGGAAGAGGAGAAAGCCGAAGAGGAAGCTCCTAAAGAGGAGGAAGGTGAAGAGAAGAAGTTCTCTAGCTTGTTTGACAAGTACTTCGCTCAGGCAATCGCTCCCGTAGCACAGCCCGTTATTGCACAGCCTTCTGCAGATCCTGTTGCTCAAGCAGTTATTCCTGCCGCACAGCCTGCCGTAGCTGAACAGCCCGTTGCTGAGGCTCAGCCTGTAGAACCCGCTCCCGCTCCCACAGTTGAGGAGATCGAGGACAAGGCTCTCGCTGCTATTCAGAGTGTAAAGGCTACTGTTGAGGAAGGTGTTGCTCAGATTATGGAGGCAAAAGCCGCTCCCGCCGCTACTACAGAACCTGAAATTCAGGAAGCTCAGTTCAGCGAGACTGAGAAGACATTTAGTGATGCAGGTGCAGGTACACTGATCACCTGGCTGAACTGGACTAAACAATAATATATAAAACCCAATTAAAAATGAATTATACACAGTTGATGAGTGATCCTAACATGATGATCGCTCTTAAGAATAGCTCGGTATCTGCCGAGGACGCCGCTATCCGTGGCCGTGAGTACGCTAAGATGTTTAGCCGTAATGAGGAGCTCCTGTCTGGCTTTGGCCTGAACAGCACTAACCTCCTGCAGAAGACCTTCTCTGGCTATGCCGAGACTCCTCTGCTGAGCACTCAGTATTTTAACGCCTCTGTTGCATCGTATGTTAGCTCTTTCGCTGGCTACATGTCAATCGAGCGCGACTTTGATCAGCCCAACGGCCTGTTCTACTGGTTTGACGTTCTGGGCGTAACTGACCTCCGTCCTGTGATCCCCAACCTCGGTGCTGATCAGTATCAGGATGTGCAGACCATGGGCCACTTCGAGCTGCCCGTTACCGTAGCTAGTGCTACAACTGCTTATGCTCCTCTGATTGGTCGTAAGCTGATCCCCGGTACTGTTCGCGTTAAGATCGTTGACGGTGCTAACAAGTATGAGCTGATCGACAATGGTCAGGGTAACTTCATGGCCGTTGCTGGTGTTATCACAAGCGGTACTGTGAACTACCTGAATGGTAAGGTTGAGTTCGAGTTGGCTACTGCTATCGACGCTGATCCCGCCAACTCTATTACCATCGTTGGTAAGGAGGATGTAACTGGTACTCCTAGCTGCACTAACGGTGCTTCTAATGCACACGCTAATGACAAGCGCTTCATCGCTAAGATGCAGCAGATTGGTCTGAACACTGTTCCCGACATGCTGGTTGCTGAGTACAACATTGCTGCTCTGGGTGCCCTGAAGAAGGCTACTGGTTCAGATATGGCTACTTTCCTGTTCACCAAGCTGCGTGAGCTCTACACCAAGACCATCAACTATAAGCTGGTGACCATGCTTGAGGAGGGTTACACTGGAACTACGATGTCTGATCTGGATCTGAGCAATGGTCCTGTTGGTCTGGCTAACAAGTTCTATGACTATCGTTCTCGCGTCGACCTGTTCGACTCTTACTTGATCAATGTTGAGAGCGCTCTGGCTACAAAGGCCGTTAAGGGTGTCAACACTACTGCTTATGTTGCTGGTAACCAGGCTTGTAACCAGTTCCAGAAGGGCGGTATCATCGGTAAGTGGGAGAAGAACGACAAGATGACTTATATCAACGACCTGCTCGGCTGGTATAATGGTATCCCCGTTCTCCGTTCAACTGACATCCAGGAGGCTGCTGGTGAGGGTACATTCTATGCTATCCATAAGACCCATGATGGTCAGATGGCTCCCCTTGCTCGTGGTATCTACATGCCTCTGACTGACACTCCGACCATTGGTAACTACAACAACCCCACTCAGATGGCTAGTGGTATCTACTACCAGGAGGGTGTTCGTTACATGGCTCCCGAGCTCGTTCAGAAGGTTACCTTCAAGGTTGGCTTCTAATCTAGAGAACTGAAGAATCTTTTAGATAAATTAATATTAGGAGAGGAATTTTCCCTTAGTGACATAAGGTGAAGGTTCCCCTCCTTCTTTTATAAAAATTATGGCTACTACAATTAAACTCAAGAGAAAAACTTTTGCAGGCTTAGCTTCCTTAGGAAAAGGTCTGGCCGATACATGGAAAAGCGGTGCTTGGGGCAAAACCAAGATAATCGGAGGTGTAGCCGGAACAGCCGCTCTTGGTGCAGGAGCTGTTGGTGCAGCTAAATACGGAAAAGCTAGTAAAGAAGCCCTCGCAGGTGAAATGGGCGACGAAAACTTATAAAATATGAACGAGGTAATCTATAGAGGACTTCGGCTAGTAAGTAAGAAAGGATGTAGGTATTATGAAGTGAAAGAAGGATCCATGAATTCTCTCATTGAAGACACCGATTCCTCTGTTCTTAGACTTACGTATTCTCCAGGCTCAACAGCGAGGTCTATTGGATTATCCCTTGGTATACCCCTAGTAGGAACGGGACACCTAGAGATGGAACCCATGTCAGGACCAATCCGTTTTACAAAAACTACTATAACTCTAAATGGGTTGACGCTGGAGAAGTTAACACATGATTCACATGCTATTAGTATAACAATAGTTGATGATTCTGAATCTAGGGTAGTTCAAACTTACGACTACACGACACTTGTTATATCTAGAGATGATTATAAAAATCCTGAATTTATAAAGTTTTTGTTCTATTCTGGAAACCTATTATACCTAAGACCGACAGGACCAAAAGTAGGTGGCGGATGGGAACTAAGAAATTTCCCAAAACTCCCCATCAATAATCAAGTCCTAACGTCAGAGAGTACTACCATCTACACACTGAGACGTAGATATAATGATTACTTAATTAGAGGTATTGATTACCAAGATCAACTTATTATAGAACTTCGTCGTATCTTAGATGACTATGGAGTAGAGCTCGTTAGATTAAATAAGGAAAGAACATTAGAAGTTACTTCCTATATAACATATCAGTTTAATCAGACACCAGTCCTAGTCAATCACCCAAAGAGAAGGGACTACGACAGAGGAATTCTCTATTATAAGCAACCTATTGATTTCGTACTTCACACAAAGGATATGCCTATCTTCCATGACTTCAAGAGTAAATACTTGAATGTCAATCTTTTAACTAATTTCACTGAATTCCGAGTCTATGATAGGGCCGGCGGAAAGTGGAATGGTGTTGTTAAATGGGGTAGTATCACAGAAGACTTTAATCACGTTTATCAGCCAGATGATAACTCTAATTTCGCATTTCAGTGTCAATTCCGATGCGAACTGTACTTCTATGAGGTCTTAGATACGAGATACGAATTCCTTCGAGAAATTGTAACCAGACTAGATGCAGAAGATAAAGACGGCGAGATGTCGGCAAGAGAAGAAAATCGTATAAAAGATGATAACCTTTAAAAAGAAGACCCTCACAAAAGATTTAATCCCGGAGGCTATCAAGCAGCTTAAGAAGGAGGGTATAAGCTACAACTCAATTACTTCCGCTCAGGCAGATGCCGCTAGTAAAGTCAACTCAAAGGCAATGGTTCTTTTGTCTTTCATCCAGAATGAAAAAGGTTTCTACCAGATTACAGTTAAGGATAAAGAATTCTACTCGTATACTAAGAAGTTCTTAGGAGACAGTGACTACTGTAACATGCGAATCATCGATGAAAACAAGAAAGAAAGAACCATCACGGCGGAAACGGATCACTTAGGTGTGGCCCTTGACGTAATTGAGGTTCTGGGAATAAAATATAATCTTTCAATCGTAGAAGACTGATGATAACATTCAAACAAAAAGAATACTCTGAACACGATGCAATGAAGAGTCTCTACAATGAGATTATGAAGCGCACGAATGGGGATAAACGAAAGTTCCCTGTTATTAATATGAGTGCTCTCATTCCTATCTTAAAAGGAAACAATATCGTTATTGAGAGATTCGTTATTAGTACTTCTATGTTTGGTAAAGATAAATATAGAATGTACATAAAGATTGGGGCTAAAGCTAAACTCCCTGATAGTGTTAGGCTTCCCAATAAGTACTATGATGAAAGGCTTGGTGGTGTTAAACTAACCTTTAGGGGTGGTGTTTTCGGACCAGGTCAAAAACTACAACAGAAGGAAGAGTCTACTAAGACAGAAGATGGTCGACTTAAACTATTCTCTAACGGGAGTAAACCGAAAGGACCGAAACCTATGATAGATAGCGAGATTTATCCTGAAGTAAGTCTTAAATATCAGGTATCAGAACTCCTTGGAGAAGCTATTAAGTATGACAAACCTGGTCGTACGCTTGTCTTGGAATTTAATAGCATTGGTGATGCAATTAATGCCTTGAATATTCTTCCCTTCGGACTCGATTATAAAATATACTTGCTGGACGCATAAACTATGCTAGTTCTTAGACGAAAAAAGTTTACCCAAACCAAGATCCTAAATACTAACGCCCCTGGGATTGGTTTCACAAGGGGACGTAAGTATGACACCGACATGGATAGATTGGGTCGCATGGATACTGCACAAAGGGAACTCCAGAGAGTTGGAGACCTAGGTAGGGAGATGCGAAAACTATCGTCGGAATTACATCGGGGCAAAATAGATAATTCCTAATTATTATGGCAAAGTATATACTTAAGAGAAAAACATATGGTTTAGCCGAAGCTGCTAGTAATACCGTTGGCGGTGTAACGAGTGGTGTAGGTAAAGCCCTTGATTCAAAGCCTGCTGCCATTGCTGGTGGTTTGGCTGGCGGTGCTACACTCGGTGCTGGTATTGGTGGTGCACTTGGCTCTCTGGGTGGTATAGCAGGTATGGCTGCTGGTCCTCTCGGTTGGTTGGTAGGTGCTGGTCTTGGTGCTGCTGCAACACGTGGTCTTGGTAAAGGTCTTAAGAAAGCTGGCGGAGACGACGATTAAAGAAAGGAGGAACTCATCATGATTAGATTTAGACAGAAAGAGTTCTTCTGGCCTGCCGTATTAACAATTGGTGCAACAGGTGCATCTATGGTACAAGCATCTTCTCAGGCTAAACAAACCGAAGAGCAAGCAGAGGAAACACAAGAACTCATGCGAGCTCAAAACAAAAAGCTGGAGAAAATAGCCAAAGCCGCTAAGACAAATCCCGATGCAGCCGGACAAGCCGCACAAGTTTTAAAACAAGGTCAATACTCAGTGGCTCTCTCCATGGGAACTATGAGAAACCTAGTAAAAAGCAAGCAAGCTCTCCAAGCAATCGGAACAGCAGGTAAGGAAGCCTTTGGTAAAGGTCTAGCCCGAAATGCTGCTGGTGGTGTTGGTATGGGTGTAGCTGCTTATGGAGCAGGAAAGCTGATCCAGCGAGATATGAAGAAAGAAGGTATGGACGTTGATGAAAACGGTAACCTTTACCAGAAATCTTATGCAGTCCCTGTCCTAGGTACAATCACTAAAGCAGCCGGAGAGTTTGCTAAGAAGCATCCTAAAACAGCTCTTGCTGCAGGTGGTCTTGGAACTGGGGTTGGTTTTGTTGGTGCTCCGACGCTTCTCGGTTACAAGGCAGACAAAGCTCAGATGAAAGAGCAGATTGCTGCTACACAGAAACAGTTTGCAGTGCTACCTATGTCTGTGATGAGAGGTCTAGTGAAGGGTAGACAAGCCATTCAGGCTGGAATTCAAAAAGCTAAACCCGTAATAGACTCGACAAGCAAAACAATTACTGAAAAGAAAGATGCTTTGGTTGAAGCTGCCAAGAAAAAAGAAATTGTTAAGAACCCCGGTAAAACACTACTCGGTTGGGGATCAACAATGACCTCTTTTGGTGTAATGGGTCGTGAGAATGTGGGTAAATTTGCTACAAACCTCATGAACTCTAAGTCGGAGTGGGCTCAGAAACTTGGTAAGGGTATGCTTTCTAAAGATGCTACTGGTAAATTAAATCCAGGAGAAGGAAAATATGCTGGTCAATTCCTCGCTAATAAGAAGGCTATGGCTGGTGCAATTGGTGCAGGTGCTTTAGCTACTAAGGCTACTTGGGATGCTGGAGAAAAAATAACTAATAAAATAGGCCATAAGGTAGATCCTGACGCCTATAAATATCAAGACGCAAAGAATCAACAAATATGATCATTAAAAGAAAACTTTACACTAAGTGGGACGAAACTGATAACTTAAAGCGAATGAAAGACTCTGATATTCTGGCTGAAAAGAATAAAAAGGGTGGTTCAACGGCGGCTGTTGTCAGAGATACTACTGTTGGTGTAGTTGGTGGTACGGCCCTCGGCGGTGCTGCAGGTGCTGCTTATGGTCTGGCAAAGGGTGGTTCAGGTTTTGCTGCTAGGATGGGTGCAGCTGGAGCTGGCATGAGAAAGGCTGGCAAGGCAGGTGCTATCTTAGGTGGTTTGGCTCTTGGTGCAAAGGCCCTTCATAAGAAGGCTCAGGAAGACAATGAGGCCGAGTTTTATAACAAGCGACTCAAGTATGCCAAGAAACAAGCCGAGCGTAGAGAGGTCAAAGACTGGAAAACTAATATGACACAAAGGGATGGCTACTCGTATTAAACTTAAGAGAGGTCTGAAACAAGGTATTAAGTTTGTGGAAGAACATCCAGTTGCGGTTTCAGGCGCCACTCTTACGGCTAGTACGGCAAACCTAATTACCAATAGAAGCAGACACAATAGAGATAGAGACTATCAAGAAAAACAGCTTAAGGCTATGGAAAACTTGACGTCTCAGCTTAAGAAAAATGCTTCGTCGATGAATGAAGTAACAAAGACACTACAAAATAAAGAGGAGAAAAAGGGAGGCTCCTCAATCAAGTTCTCCCTAAAGAAAACAGATAAAGAGAAATGAACGTTAATGATTTCATTACTAGCGTAGAGAACCTCTACGAGTCTGACGTATTTATTCCCAACCTCATCAAGGTTCTGGATGCTAACCGCCATGCTCCTGTTAACCGTGACCTGATTGGTCTTCCCCACGAGGACATTTGGTATAATGCAGACGGTGCTCCCATTCCCGTCGAGGAAGAAGAGGAAAACGCAGAGCCCAAAGATTAAGGAGTAATTATATTAACACCCCATAACGCATTATGATCAAGTTTAAGCAGAAAGACTTCAGCAATTATATTGTGTCAGATGCCGTCAAGGGTGCTACTATTGGTGCAGCAGTAGGTTCAGTTATAGGCGGAGGTGCAGCTCCAGAGAAACTCCCTGTTGTTAAATTTTTACCGGGAGCCAAAGAATATAACAACCTAAGACACGGTAAGAAAGACACTGAGGGTAAAATTAAGCAGCAATTAGCGATAATGGGTACATCTGTTATCTTAGGAGCTGCTCTTGGTGCGCTTTTGGGAACTGTTAAAGAAATAGATAAGCACGTTTCTCAGGGGAATGCAGATGACAGACTCATGGGAAGCGTAATCAAAGAACTTGAAAAGAAGGGTTATAAAGAAGGTAAAGAGTTTACAAGAGATCCAAAACAAGCCTCTACATTCAAAGTATGTATTGTTTTGACACGTGACGGAGCCAACCTCAGACTTCTTGTCAACGTAATAAAGGATCCTAAACTTAAGCAGACTACGGACAAGGTTATTCGTAGTCTTACTGGTAAACCCCAAGTTCGAAATAATACTGCCTCCAATAAGTATAATGAGATCTCAATTTCAACGATCTCTAATACTCCCTCAAATATTAAGACGGTAACAGAGTTGGCTAGCGGCTTTATTAAGGCCGGATACCCAACATACATAGTTGAAGTTGGATAAAAATAAAACAAAACAACAAATCATTTAATATGGCACAATGGAAAGAGACTCGTGAACCGTATGTTGACGTTCATGAGAAAGTAAAAGTGGCTGCTCTTAACCCGAGAGCTGGTGAGGATCTGATCATTGGTTGCGCTCTTATTTCAGACGCAGGCCCCAGCATCCCTACTCTCATTACGAGCCAGTCCGAATTCCTTGCTACCTACTCTTCGGAGGACCTGACAAAGGACTATGTGAGCTCTCTGAATAAGCTCTATAAGGGCGACATCAGTGACATGGCTGAGACTATGTGGCTGAATGCATATCGCTTGGCTGGTGCTAACACCATGCTCGTAGTTCGTGCTTCTAAGGCTAAGGATATCTATTTCGCTAAACCCCTGGTTAAGGGAGAAAACCCTGATGTATATATTCTTCGTGATGGCCAACTCTTAAAGAAGGTACAAGAATTTAAGATCGTAGTTGATACTCGTGCAGATAACTCAGATCATAGCACAGACGGTTGGTCTATTAACATCAATGGTATTGGCGTAATTGGTAATCGCAATGATGACGATGGTGCTCAATACGATTATTTCGTTAAGGACATCGTTGAGCTAGTTGACTGTCTGAACGATACTTCAAAATTCTTCAGCCCTAGTTATACTTTCTATAATACCGAAGCTGCTGACGAAGGTGATGAAACAGAAGATGCATCTGAAGCAGTAAGTGTTGTGTTCCATGAAGTATACCTTGGTAAAAATATTCTTGATACTACAGATGTTCGTTGCCCGGACGGTTTATCTTACGTAGTTATTTGTGAACCAGAATGGAAAATTGAAAATAAAGAACAGCATACAATTAACCTGAATAGCGTTGCTTTCAGTGATTTCGAGGCTGCTCCCTTCTACGCAACAAATAACTTTAACTCTAGTACAGAGCTAAAGCTACGTATTCGTCGTTTCAATCACGACGCAGTTGTCACCAAGGAACTGAGTAAGAATGATGCCAATAAAGGTGGTGATTCTCCCTATACTGTACTTTCGAAAGTTCTTGATACCTTCACTAACAAAGGTACTTACCAGAAGGGTGCTAAAAAACTTCCTACTGACGACGTCCTCTATCGTGATTTCTATGAGGTTGCTGTAGTCGATCCTAGCATCAGCGATGAGCCTGTGTACTTCAACGTAGGTAACATCCTGGGTCGTGGTGATATGACTGAGGCCGAGCTCAATGAGTCACTGAAGATGATTCAAGTACAGCTCCCTGATGACCTGAGTGACCTTGGTCTGGGCTACTATGGATATCTGAGTGAGGCTGATAAGACTGGTTGGAAGGTTGCTGCCACTCAACCTACCACACCACCGAACGGAATTCGTTCTTTTTCAAATAAGAAAGCGATGATGTCTGAGGTAGGTACAGAACAGGGCGAATTAGTTATAGTTGGTCGTGTTACTCCTGATATCTACCAGTATAATGGAACTAATCACGAGTGGGAAATTGTAACAGATAAGTCTATTGAGAACTTTGAGAACGATGATACTCTCAACTTCAAGTATACTGAGGCATCTATGGCTGCCCTGAAGGCAAGTGCAACGGATCCTGCTAACGGTGAGTATGCATTGGTTGGTGAACAGGCCGACGGTGTATACTATGAGTGGGTTGTTGGTACTCGTACCTTGAGCGACCTTGAACCAGAGGAAATTTGGGTTGATCTTAGCATTGATCCTGAGAAGTATCGTATCCTCGATGTATCTGATAATGACATCATGAAGGCCCTTGACCAGATTAGTCTGGATGAGGTTTATGTAACTGAAGGTCTTGCTGACCTCGGTTGTACAAGTCCTATGGTTCAGAGCTATATGGCTAATATGGCAGTAAACGACAACTACTTCTATCCTATCAGCACTATCAATAGCACTAACTACCTGGCTATTGCTAACTCAATCAACCGTATTAGCAAGGACTCATACAAGCTGTATGCAAGTGCTCCTTGGGATGTTGATACTGGTAACGTTGGTTTCAAGTACTACGCTTCTCCTGCTACCCTGTACTGGGAGACTGTAGGTCGTAACCGTAACCTTGGTCGTGAGTTCGCTCCTGTACTGGGTCAAAGCAATGGTATCGCACAGTATCAGAAGCCAGTTGTTGAGTTCAACAAGAAGACCCGTCAGTTGCTTCTGAGCAAGAAGATTAACACTGTCATGTGGAATACTCAGACTCAGGCCTGGAACTGGAATGATAACTGGACTAAGAGCAGCGAAGATACTATCATGTCTGATGATGGTAACAGCCGTCTCGCAATCCGCATTGCAAAGGCCATGCCCGTACTTCTCCGCCAATTTATTGGCAGACGTATTGGTCCGGTCCTTTGGCAGGATATGACTTCTGTTATTGATTTCTGGTTTAAGAACACGATTCTCCCGATGGAGTATACAATCGACGCTTACCAGATTACGATCAATGAGACAAATAATCCTGTAGAGATTCAGAGACGTAACCAGGTAAAGTGTCTTATTGAGATACGATTCCAGAGAGCTGCCAAGTACATAGACGTATATGATGCTCTTTACGACATAGGCATGCCGTTTGACGGACAAATGTTCGCATAAGATATTAAACTAGGTGAGTAGTATTCATAATGATCTTGTGAGTATTACTCACCATTTTAATAAAAAGCACATGATAAATTGGGAGAAAATAAAAACAAAAATTTTAAATAAAATAAAAAGGGTAAATGAACCAGGAAAAAGAGAATTAGTGTTTCTTGGGTTTGTTAAAAAGGATTCAACAAATACAAATAATACTATCATTAAACTGGTAAACACTGTGTATAATGAGGAGGGAGAGATCACCTATAGAGCTTTTAAGAAAAGTTCTTATGGCTGGACAAGTCCATCTGATAGAAAAAGAGTTTACTCAAATGTCCGGGTCTCCTCAAAAGAAGAGATACTAAAAAGAATAGATGATAAGATAAAAGAAATACGGACCAATGAAGGCAGGATTATAGAGTTTCTTGGTTTTGAAAATGATAGTATAGGAAATAGTATGAGCAAAACAAGAGTCATGCTATATGACAAGACTTATGAAGATTCTGCTGTTATTAGATGTGATACCTTTGTTCGTAAAGGCTGGACGTGTAATAAACTTAGATACCTAAAATCAGCTAACTCTAATGTAAAGATTACTAAAGAGATAGCAGAGAAGAATATCAGAGAACACTTAACTGAAATGAATTCTACCTATGGTACAGAATTGGAATTCTTGGGATTTGTAAACAATAAATGGATAACTGCTAACAAGACAAAACTAGTTCTTAAGTGCAAGAAACATAACGTATTATGTAATCCAACTTATTCTAAGTTCATGGGTAAAACCCTATACCATTGTCCTAGTTGTAGAAGTTCTGTTGGCGAGCTCGACTGCTGTAATATTGTTAAATCTATCCTGGGTAAGAAAGTAAAAATAGAAGAGCAATATAAGATCAACTATAACAATGAGTACATTGATTGCGGTCTAAATTACTTTCTAGTGGACATATTTATACCTTCTCTAAAAATAGCTATAGAATTCGATGGCGACCAACACTATAGATATATCTCCCTTTTTCATCATACTTACCAAAACTATATAGACAGAGTTAACCGAGATATCTGTCTTGAACAGTACTGTCAGGATAACTCTATTAAACTTTTTAAAATTCCCTACTGTGATAGAGGTCGACTTAATGAAGTGATAAAAACTTTCCTCCTAGAAGGCAAGGATATCACAACCCACATCCAACCCAAACTTCTACCAGTACCAATGAGTTATTATGGACAAAACATTATTAATTGATCTTAAGAAAAAGGTATTTATTCGGTCGGCCTTAATCTCACTTGACTCATTGGACGAGCTCCTTGGGCTCAATGATTATCTATCGGCCGATGAAATCCTACTTGAGATATTCAAGAAGGCACTTAAGGAATTTGAGAAAACAAACCCTCTTATTCTCGACATGCCCGTTAACTACCAGCAACTCTGTGGATGTAATCCACCAGCTGGTTATGGTGAGATAAAATCGAATTTTACACTATACTTAAATTGCGTTATCCCAGAGAACCGTATTATTCTAGTTCCAAACTCCCTTCCCGCTTGGCGTGTTGGAGACGGTGGCTACATGAACGCATTCTCGAGCTACGCAGGAGGAGCATCGATTCCTCAGCCAGGTGCCTATACCTACTTTACTGACTATAGACGACCGTATGTATTCATAGGCGACTTAGGTCTTATGCAAGGGGTAGGAGGAGGAGAGATTATTATTCGTGGCATAGTCTCTAGACCCATCGTTCCAGATTGGCTTCCTGACAAAACCTTTAACCCTGCCTCTGAATCTAGTGCCATCTATTGGTTAGATGTGGAGACTAGTGGTGCAAGAGAGAACTTTTTCATGGACCTAGTCATGGTTAATCTCCTAGACTATATCCGACAAATGAGAGCTACGATACAATTAGCTAACGTACCCGTTGAGGTTCTTGCCAACGTCGATGCTGCATATCAAGAGCTTCGTGCTAGATGTGATCAGTATGAACTTCAGAGCGGATGGTATGGAGAACTATTAATGTAGAAATGATTGTACAGAGAAATTACTCCAGTAAACTAGCCCGTTCTATTAAAGTGGCTAGACGTATTGGTAATAATTGGATGACGGCTATTGATAATGTCGGTCTTCGTGCTGGTGATGCTATTAAGAGCACGATTACTGGTAAACAGCCAGTTGGTCCTAAATTCAAATTTCAGCCAAAGACAAATGCTGAGATTAATCGAGCAACTATTGCTCAAGAGCAAGCTATTAAAGCTGCTCCAGCCAAAGCACAAGCAAAAGCTGCTGAGGTTATGGACACTAGGGTAGGTAAAGTAGTTGATAAAGGAATAGAATCAACGATTCGTCGTCCTGATGTCGCCGTTGTAGCAACTGCATCTCAGCTTACTACTCCTGTAGGTCTAGCAATTGGTGGCCCAGCCGGAACAGCTCTATGTATGCCTGGCTACAGTGCTGCCGTACCTATGGTAGTCAATAGACCACTCATGACACAAGGAGTAAAAAACAAGTTAGACAAAGCTGCTACAGACTACACTAAAACAGGATTTTCAAGAAAGCTCCGGGGAGCAAAGGGAACTGTGGGGGATTATATTCGCACAGCTCAGACTATGCCAATCCCTGTTTTAACAATGTAAAAAGTATGATAGTTTTTAGAAAGAAAGAATTTACAATCCCCGAAGGACACTATACTGGTCCTAAGGATATTGACAAGGTGCCCGGAGCTATTGAGACTATCACAAAAGGAGCTCTGGGTGGTGCCGGAGTAGGAGCTGTAGCTGGAGCCGTCTTAGAGGATACAACTGTACTAGAGGGAGCCGTCACAGGTGCCAAGTGGGGAACCTTGGGAGGAATCATTGCTAAGTTGTTCCTCAATTATATCCACAAACCCATGTCTCATGTAAAATATCAAGAGGTTGATAAAAATATTCGTCGACAATTTGGTATTTTTAGAATGTCGGGGGTAACTGTGGGAGATACACTTGACAAGCGAGCTAAGCTAGATGATAAGTTTAGCTTTAATGATAGAAACGTTAGTCAATATAAAATTAACTTTGCTATCCATAACAACACAATAACAATGTATACTTTTGGGATGACTAAGGAGGAGCTGGACAAAACCAGTAATACCCTGGACTACTATTGTAAAAAGTATTTCTCAATGGAGTATACAGCAAAAATTATAAACCAGAAAGTAAACTCATATTCCGTAGATATAGTTTTTACTAATTATCACGCAATGTGTCAGTTCATTATGGAACTATCAGAAAAACTCAACACAAAGATTAACCTCCTTGATAATAATGCCATTATTAACGCTCGCCTAGAGGAAGCTGCTAATGGAGAAGAGGAAAGATCTTTCTCCGTGCCGGGTTTCGACATCAGAAAGCATGAGCTTATGAAAATGCTTCTGACCGGTATCTCAAAAGGAATAGGTAACTCTTTCCGACTTGGGAACAACATGATAGTACAAGCAGTCCAGGGCGCTGTTAAAGGTGGATTAGAGGGATTGACTTCTGGTGACTTACAAAAACTTGGTCTCCCATTGACAAGAGGAGAATATACTAATGCATACTTGAAAGAAGCTCTTAAGAGACTTCATTACGTAGAGGGATTTAACTATACGGTTGGTGAGGAAACGAGCGAAGCTAATATGTCATTGGTTAGTGGCGTCTTGATTGTTTCCGTTATAAAGAAAGAATCGGGGGATATAGATAAAAAAGTCTGGAAAGCACTTAAGGCGAAAATCCGTAGAAGTGACACTGGTCGCGTAATTGTCTATACATACGCCATGAAAGATAAAAGTGAATTCGACTTGGTCTTAAAGAAATTGATGTCTGTTAAGACTAAGTTTAATATTTATGACAACTAAAACATGGGAGGCCTGGAGAAATGATACTACTTAGAAAATATTTTTCAGGAACTATGATTAATAAGATCACAGAAAAATTGGATCAAGAGGGGATAACCGATTATGAGGTTTCCGACAGAGTTCCCACAGATGTGATTAGCATGACTGGAGAGCCTGGTGGACTAAAGATTTATATCCCCCGGGACTATGAATATAGTCAATACGAGATAGATGACTTTATTAGGACACAAGCAAAGTTTGTCAGAACTAACATTAGTTCAGAGAGAAACATTAATGTGATGAAGTTGCAGGGAACTCTTACATTCCCTCAGATGTATAAACTAGTAAAGTATATTATCAACGAACAGGGTTTTTGTACACTATTAAACATATGAGCGAGAGTATGACCTCCAAGAGCCAAGATAAAGCTCAGAAACTTTATCAGATAGGGCTTAAGGCGATTAAAGTTCAGTTGGCACTCAATGGTACTAAGTTTATTGTGTTGCGCCCCAAAGATAATTCTAAGTGGAAGAATGTTTTTGGAGGTTCATATTCCTCAGATAGTACCCTTGAAAACGACTATGACCAATTCGAAACCACCCTTATTATTAATACTAGTGAAATGAGGGACGTCTGGAATCGTAACCGCGACTCATTAGAGGCTGTTACAAATGACGGTTCTCTAGAGGTTGGTGACGAATTACAATATACGAGAGGCGGAAGAACATACAGATTTAAAATATCCTTAAAACAAGGGTATTCTGAGTTATCCAACTCTCTTTATTCTTATACCTTAATGAGTATAGTTGAAACACTCGACATGTAATGGACAAAGATATTAAGAAAGAAAACATGATTCCGGGCAGCTGTGATGAGTTCACGCGTGCGGAAGAGATCCAGGAGCTTAGTAAGTACTTGAAGAAAGTGAAAGAGCTGACTGATGACTACGTGACTATGAACCACGACGTCTTAGAAGTCAGAGGTAGAGAACACTTCATCAAAGAACCTGAGCTCTCGGATAAAATTGACGTTCTCCGTCCCGGCAGCTCCGAGGTTTCAAGCTTAGTAAGTTCAAAAGAATGGTTAGAGCACGACAATAACATAGAGGAACTCCTAGCAGAAAAAGAAAAGCTGAGTGGGGAAAGACCAGAAATAGGTTCATTAGAGACTAATCGAGAAGACATACAAGGAGATCGAAAAGAAGTAGATACCTTAAGTCGTATTCAAGAAATTCTCTCTGACGAACATAAAGATTTGGAATCCTTGTCTGGTCATCGTGAAGAGCTGATTAGTGAAACAGGCGAAAATATTCTCGAAGGTTATGTTGACAGGATTTTAGGAAACACCGACCAAGACCAAACTCTCTCTGACCACGTCGAACGAATCGGGGGTGACATTTCACAAGAAAGTTACCTAGAAGATTACAAAGAAAACTTGACAGAAGCTCTCAAAGACGAAGACTTGCGTGGTCAAAGATTAGACCTAGACGATCAGCGCGAGACGTCTCTGTCTCGGGAGCGCTTGGATTTAAATGATTCCAGAGAGAATATTCTTGAAAATCAAGTAGAGAGACTCTTTGATCAAAGGGAATCTTCATTAGAGGATCATAGAGAAGATTTAGTTGATAATAGAGATACAAATCTTGATAAGACTAGACTAGACCTTACCGACCAACGGGAGGTAGGTCTGGAAAATGAGAGAATTGATATTTCTGATACAAGAGAAAATTCTTTAAGTCAGTTTAAAGATCAAATAAGTGATTTGAGGGAAACTTATTTGGAGGATCACAAAGAATCTATTACTGATAATAGAGATAATTCTCTTGAAGATACTAAACTTCTCTTAAATGATTCCAGAGAGAATATTCTTGAAAATCAAGTAGAGAGACTCTTTGATCAAAGGGAATCTTCATTAGAGGATCATAGAGAAGATTTAGTTGATAATAGAGATACAAATCTTGATA
>Ga0256404_1000335_pt1 | contig 122645 bp, 76 predicted proteins | sample RumenRJG_01DNA_FD_185990 | JGI IMG/M metagenome (GOLD analysis project Ga0256404, IMG submission 185990) | Bovine rumen microbial communities from Lethbridge, Alberta, Canada - RJG_01 | ecosystem: Host-associated > Mammals > Digestive system > Stomach > Rumen | place: Canada: Alberta... | reverse complement strand
AACGGCCCACAGAGACCGGGCCAGGCACCACAGGCACCAAACATGCCGAAGCCGCCAGTGAACGGCCCACAGATACCGGGCCAGATGCCACAGGCACCAAACATGCCGAAGCCGCCAGTAAATGGTCCACAGATACCTGGCCAGATGCCACAGGCACCAAACATGCCGAAGCCGCCAGTGAACGGCCCACAGATACCTGGCCAGATGCCACAGGCACCAAACATGCCGAAGCCGCCAGTGAACGGCCCACAGATACCGGGACAGGCACCGCAGGCACCAAACATGCCGAAGCCGCCAGTAAATGGTCCACAGATACCAGGCCGGGCACCACAGGCAGCTGCACCTAAGGCACCACTTACAGGCAAGGATCTTGATGATCTCTTTGGAAATCTTGAAGAGTCAGCAAAGCCGGAAGTTAAACCGGAAGAAACAACAGAAACAAAAGCTGGCGAGGCAAAACCTGAAGAGAAGCCGAAGGGTCAGTTTGATGATATTATGAGCGAGATGAACAGCCTCGGATTTATGGAGGAAGGGGAGAAGATTGACAAGATCCCTATGAATATGCTCAGCAAGAAACAGCAGACAGATATACTGAGAAGACGTGAGCAGGCCGCACAGAACGGTCCGCAGAATTTTGACCAGCCTCAGCAGTTCGTACCGCAGGGACAGTACGGACAGCCATATCCACCACAGGGAAGACCGCAGGGACAGCCATTTGCTCCATTTGGCCAGCAGAGACCACAGGGTCAGCCAATGCCAAACGGACAGCCGTTCGGACAGCCATTTGGACAGCCATTTGGACAGCCTGGTCCGCAGGGACAGCCACAGAGCCAGCCGGCTCCAAAGCCACAGGATCCAAACTTCCCACAGACTCTTGTGGATGTAGCTGAGAAGGTAGAGGCAGAGAAGAGAGCCAGAAGAGAAGCTGCTATCGCAGAGGCTGCCAAGAAGGTTGCTTCTGAAGGCGGTTCAGCAGAGGTTCAGGAAACAGTTACTTCCCTTGTTCAGGATAACTCTATAACCGGAGGAAGCAAGGCTGTTCCGAGATTTGTCAGAACCAAGACGGGCGAAAACATTTATGTAACAAAGCCTGAATTTATAATAGGTAAATCAAAGCTTCATGCAGATTATGCAATCGAGAACAATACTGCTGTCAGCAGAGAGCATTGCATTATCAAGAGAGAAAGCAACGGAGCTAATTATATAGTAGATAACAAATCAACAAATGGTACCTATGTTAATGGTACTAAGCTGGAGGCACTTAAGCCACAGCTTCTTACAGATGGAACTAAGGTAAGACTTGGAGATGAGGAATTCATATTCCGTCTCAGAAGTGGAGAGTAAGATGGATTATACAGCAAGCTATAATACAGATATCGGTATAAGAAAGAGTACCAATCAGGACTCACTTGCAGTAAGGATTATTGATACACCTAACGGCAAGGCGGCATTTGCCATTATCTGCGACGGAATGGGCGGTCTTGCAAAGGGCGAGCTTGCAAGCAAAGAAGTTATTTATGCTTTTTGCGAGTGGTTTGATGAGACATTTATCAGACAGGCGTGCGAGGACAGCTTTTCAATGAAGACTCTTCATGATGACTGGGACAGCATCATTCAGGTCATGAATCAGAGACTCGGAAACTACGGCGCAGACAACAATCTGATGCTTGGTACTACAGTTTCCGCAATACTGATGTACAAGGGTGATTATTACATCGTTCATGTAGGGGACAGTCGTGTATATGAGCTTTCGAATGATGTAAGGAAGCTTACAAAGGATCAGACCTTTGTTGCCAGAGAGGTTGCAATGGGAAGAATGACCGAGGAACAGGCAAAGATCGATCCGAGACGAAGCGTACTTCTTCAGTGCGTTGGAGCTTCAAATGTAGTACAGCCTGATTTTATCAAGGGAGAGGTTAAGAAAAATGCGGTTTACCTCCTCTGCTCGGATGGTTTCAGACACCAGATAAGCGATGAGGAGATCATGGACAAGCTTGGTCCTGAAGCAACACCGTCAAATGACGAGCTTCAGTACGGCTGCGTATATCTGACGGAGCTTGTCAAGAATAGAAAGGAAACTGACAATATATCAGTAGTCGTTGTTAAAACATTTTAGGGGATTGTAAGATGACTAAAGAGGGAACTGTATTAGACGGTAAATACGAAATACTTAAAGAGATAGGCCGCGGCGGTATGTCTATAGTTTATCTTGCGCGAGATAACCGACTGAACAAACAGTGGGCTGTTAAGGAGATGAAAAATGACGGAACAAAGACCCGTGATACTCTTCTTAAAGGTCTTGAGCGAGAGGCTAACATACTTAAGGACGTGGATCATCCGGTTCTTCCGCGTATCGTAGATATCATTAACAGCAGAGGTACTATCTATGTTGTTATGGACTTTATCGAAGGTACAAACATTGCGGAGATACTTAAGGAGAAGGGCGCACAGCCGCAGGAAAAGGTTATCGAGTGGGGCAGACAGCTTGCATCCGCTCTGGATTACCTGCATTCCATGAATCCGCCTATCATTTACAGAGATATGAAGCCTTCGAATGTAATGCTGAAACCGGAGGGCGGCGTTAAGCTTATCGATTTCGGTACTGCGAAGGAATATACTATTGAGAATAATGCGGATACAACTGCGCTCGGAACCAGAGGTTATGCGGCTCCTGAGCAGTTTGGTGATGCGCAGGGACGTGGTATCTACAAGACGGATGCACGTACTGATATTTATAATCTTGGTGCGACCATGTACCATATGGTCACAGGAAAGAATCCGTGTGAGCCGCCTTATGAAATGAAGCCGATCAGACAGTGGAATCCGGCTCTTTCAACAGGTCTTGAGAAGATCATTTTAAAATGTACCCAGCCTGATCCAAATGACAGATATCAGTCATGTTCAGAGCTTCTCTATGCTCTCGATCATTATACAGAGCTGGATGATTCATTTAGGAAAAAGAATAAGAAGAAGCTTGCGCTCTTCATTACTTCTGCTGTGCTCACTGTAGTCGGCGGAGTTGCTGCTATCGTTGGTTACAGCGGTATCAAGAGACTTCGTATGGAGAACTATGTTGAGCTTGTTAACAGTGGAAATGAAGCATACGAGGATGGTAATTATAAAGCGGCTTCCAACTATTATAAGGATGCTATGAACCTTGACGTTGACAGCTCGGATGCATATCTCAGAATGCTGGATATGTATGTTAAGGTTGACAGCAAATATACCGGAGAGGGTGAGCCTGAGCTTGATCTTGCGAGCGGACTCAGTGCCATCGAGGCTAAGATCAAGGATCCTTCTCGTAAGGTTAATGCAGATGTTATCTATCAGGTTGCATATAGATACTTTGTAATGGAGCAGTGGGGCGCTGCTGCAAACTATTTCAGAATGATAGATGACAGCGACGATGAGCATTACAGTAAGGATTACGACAGCTATAGCAAGTCAGCCAAATATCTCGGCGAGGTTGCAGCAGCTCTCGATACAGGTATTACTGATGCCAGAGGACTTTATATCAATCTGAATGATTTCTATAATTATAATAAGGGACTGTCGAATACAAACGATCAGAAATTCACCAATTATATTCTTATGCTTAAGTGCTTTACAAGAATAATGGATGATATTGATGATGACAGCATAGCAAATGTAAGCGTTATCGTTGGTCAGGCAGAGGAAGATCTGAATGATTCAGAGAATTCAGCTGAATTCCAGTATGATATGACCAATTATGCTGCAACAATATATCAGAAGATCGCTGAGAGAATGCAGGCTGCAGAGGATGCTGCCGGCACGGCTCATGATGCGTCTGATGATTATTTCAATCTTGCGATTGAAAGAAGCGTTGCTATGCTCGAACTCATTTCCGCAAAAACAGATGAGGATGGAAAAGAGATCGATCTTAAGTCTGACAGTACAAACGGTAATATCAAGGACATCCAGTCTGCATACCAGTCTCAGATATGCAGTATCGCAAGCATGTATGTAAGAATGGGTGATTATGATAATGCATTTGCTTATTACAAATTGGGTGAGAACAATCTTTCAACAAGCTCTACAGCTATTGCAAAGGTTTATGCTGCTCATCTGACAGATCTTTTCGCTTACTATGGTGATATCAGTGGATATACTGATTCTCAGAAGAAGAAGATAAAGGATCTCTATGATGAGGCGGTTAAGAGAGTGCCGAATATCAGTTCACTCAGCAATTCATGGAAAACACTCAAGGTAAAGGTAAATAATCTTGACAATAATGCTTCCGGAAGCGGCAGCGGCAAGGAAGGGAAGTGATGAAGAATGGCATTTTATAAAGTACTTTTATATGGAGGAATCGGCGTAGCCATAGTATTCCTGATACTTACGATAGTGCTTTTCTTCGTACTTAAGATTCCGGCAGTGCTGGGTAATCTGACAGGAAGCACACAGAAGAAGAGGATCGAAGAGATCAGAAAGAGCGGTTACGAATCGATCTCCAAGGAACAGGCAATACATGATTCCACAAGTAAGATCACAGTTCGTGAGGCCGAGCTTAAGGTTAAGGAAGAGAGAGAATCCGGAAAGCTTACTGATGCTGATGCAGGTAAGAAGAAGTACAGACCTAGACCAAATGTTGGCGCAGGCGATGCGGATCCGGATACTTCAACAGAGATCCTCGGATACAATAAGTTTAATATAAACGATGATCCGGGAAATGACTCCACAGAGCTTCTCAGCGAGGAAGAGTTCCAGATGGGCGGATACCTTGAAGGAACAGATCTTCTTAAAGGAGGTCATACCGGAGCAATAACTGAAGGCAAAAAGGGAAGCTTCGAAGACGAGACAGCTATTCTTGGTTCGGAGGATGACCTTTATGATAATGATCTCGACAACGGAAGTACGGAAGGCTTTGTAGACAGCATTCCTAAGGAAGCAAACTCAGAGGCTGTTACTTCAGTCCTTTCAGAGGATGAAGAGGAAGAAGCGGTTGATCTTCTTGCAGCTACTACCACCGGAGTTGAGGAGAACAGAAAGCAGACCGGCAAGATAGATGGTAATGAAGCATTTGATTCGATCATCAGAGATGAGGCCGGAGAAGATATCACATCAGTACTTAAGGGCGGTCCTGCAGTTGGCGGAGCATTCAGCGCTTCTGCTAAACAGCCGGGTGCAGGTGCAGCTAAGAAGGAAAAGAAGAGTAATAAGGATTATTCTTCAATGATAAAAGTAATTTATTCAGTAACTGTTGTTAATACCAGCGAAGAGCTGGATAGTTAATGGGGCGGAGGTGATTATAAATGAATAAATTTTTGAGAAAAAAGCAGCTCAGAAACAGAGTAATCGCTTTTGTCATGGCAGTTGCTATGGTGATTACCGTAGTCCGCGTAAACAGTAATAGCAGTACTGTAAAGGCCGGCGAGGGTGATACCGCCGGTGTATATAGTGATTTAAATTATCTTACAACAAAGCTGGAAACCTCCGGTATCATTGAAGAGGCTGCAAATGACGCTTTAGAGAACGGAACAGCAACCTGCCAGAATTATACTGTTTACTCTGCCGCAGAGAACATCGGTTTTACTCTGCCGGATGTGAGTGCTTTTTCAGAAACACAGACAAAGTACTGCGTAAGTGATGGAGCAGGCGGAATAAGTGTACTAGATACTCTTCCGGATGGAACAGAGTCCTACATTATTATAAGCCGTGATTATACTCTTTCCTGGGACGGAACGCTTCTTGCGTCTGAAACAACCAGAAAACTTACCTTGAATGGTACTGCTGCAGATCTGGATGAAAGTAACTGTACTGATGAAGAGTTTAAGACTCTGGTAGAAAATGATACTGACATTAATGCAGTTATTTCATTAGATCTGATAGAGCTTAGCTATCAGTATACATCTTATACCTTTGGTGCTACAGTTGATCAGGCTACAAGAACTGTTACTATCAATGATGAAACCCCTGATAATTGGGTAGATGATATTGATGCAGGACAGTTTTATTATGGAAAATTCTCTTATGGAGTAAGATCTACATCAAAACCTGAGAATTCATGGGAAGAGTTTCAGGCTACAAACAGATATACAAATACTCCGTGGTATGATGCTCCGGAGGATGCTGTTGCAGAGGTAACAGCTGATGGAACATATTGGATAATGAGAAGATATGTTACTGAAATAGAAGAGGGCGACGAGGAAACAGGAAAGACTCCTTTATATTTCACAGAAACAGGTATTAAGAAAGAAGTAAACTTCTCATTCATCAAAGCACTTACTGTAACTGCAGGAAGTGTTACAAAAACACTTGATGCTTCAGGGCTTCTTGCTTCACCTAAGAATGTTACACTCGAAGGCGTTGATCCTTCAGAAGATATAGTTATCAGTGTTACACTTGATGAAGCAGGAAATGTCGGCTTTAACGGTGGTGATACCATCTTATTAGCTGATACACCTATGGATTTTACTATAGATGCAGATAAGGATACAAATAACGGACAGACAGGTGTGGCTTACACTGATGTCATGACATTTGAGAACAGTGATTTAACACTTACTGATTCGTTAAGTCTTACTGTATCATATATTGATATTTCGGTAGCTATATCTGATGTAAAGGTAAATAATACGGATGCATCAAGCTATGCAACAGAGCCGCTTTATACAAAAGAGCTGCCTGAGATCAGTGCAAAGGCAGATGCTAAGGGCAAAGTAAAGGTAAATGAAGTTACATTAATGAATGTCGGTACTGAGAGTGATTCAGCTGTTCATGCCTTTACTATAGAAGAAGCAGCAGCTTCTGTAACTGTCAGTGAAACTCTTGCTGATGGTGAAATCACAGAGGGACTGAATGTTCTTTATATTGCTGCGAAGAATGATCATAATGAGACTGCTGATACAAAGGCAGCTGCATTTAAGGTATTCTATGACAAGACTGCTCCTGTGATAGGAGCTGTAAGCTTCAGCCAGAATGGTACAGCTCTTGATATAGCAAGCGGAAATGATAAGATTACCAGCCAGAAGGATATCCTTGTAAGCTTCCCGATCACAGAGGCAGGAAGCGGAGTTGATACAGCAACACTCACATTTAATGGAATTGACTATGCTGCTGCACTTAACGGTGATGTATACGAGGCAACCGTTCCTGCAGCTGATATTTCATCATTATATGAAGGAACTGTATCTCCGGATTGGGAGATCAATGCGGTTGATAAGGCCGGAAATGAAAGTACACCTAAGAGTGGCAATGTAAAGGTCTATAAAGAGCCTGCTACTATTACTATCACACCGGCTATTGATACTGTTACTCCTGTTGAGAACAAGGACTACTTAGATGTTACAGATGAGACATATAATACAGTTCAGTTAAAGTATACAGTTAAGGTTGAGTCTGAAGTTGAGATTGACGCTGATAAGGTAACTGCAGAGGATAAAGACGGAAATGCTGTTACCCTTACACGCGACGATACAAAGACTACATTTGCAAGTGGCATTTATACATATATATATGAATCAGCGGCTGTAAATATCAGTGAGACTACTTATAAATTATCAGTAGAATCAGAGAACAAGAACGGATATGTATCATCAGGTGAGTCAAAGATATATTATGTTGATATTACAGCACCGGATGCTGCACTTACCGGAAATACTGCTGAAGACGGAAATGGTGATGAGGTTACCTCCGGTGTAGTTGAGTGGCATAAGAGCGTTTACGTTATCGTAAGCGGTATATCCGATAACAAGAATACTAACGATACAGGCGTTGATTATACTACGGTTGCAGTAACAGGAATGGAACAGATTTCTGCAGATACTGCAAGCGGACAGTATATCTATAAGGTAGCAGAATCTACATCTACAGCCGGTACATCAGTAAGCTTTGAGGTAAAGGATAAGATCGGCAACAAGAAGTCACTTACAGGACAGTTTTATGTTGATAATACAATTCCTGTTGTAGGTTATAACAAATCCGGAGAATCAGCGATAACAGAGAATTATCTCCTGGTTGACGGAACAGTCATTGATAATACTGTTACAACAGTATACAAGACAGGCGATTTCACTGTAGCTGCAAAGGGCAGTGATAATATCGCTGTAGACCATATCACTTACAGACTCTCTAAGGGTGGATCATTACTTAACCACGTTGATAAGAACAGTGGAGAAGAGATTAATATAAGTGATATCGCAAATGGTGAATTTGACGGAACAAAACTTAACGATGGCGTTTATACTCTTTCAGCTCAGGTATTTGATAAGGCCGGAAATGAAAGTGCAAAGCGTATGCTTTCTATAGTGATCGACAGCAGAACACCTGAAGCAGGAATCACAGTTGTATCAGGTATCAATACTGCACCAAAGACTACAGGAACGATCACAGGCGACAAGGCTGTTGCAACCTATGTTGATCCTGATGATGCAGCCGGTAATTATGATTACTACAGATTCACTCAGGGACCTGTTAAGCTTACATTTACTGTTAAGGATGATAATGTAAAGCCGGAGAATATTACAGTAACCGATGGTGATGGAAATGTTCTTACAGGTAATGCTGAGGATCCATGGAACTGGACCAAGACAACAGACGGATATACTATAACAAAGGAATTCTCTGCTGCCGGTTATCATGTAATCAAGATAAGTGCAACTGATGAATCAGGAAATGCATCTAAGACAGATCCAAATCAGAGACTTGCATTTTATATTGATAAAACATCAAATAAAGCAACAATAACACTTAATGGCAACGATTCTTCAACTTATGATACAGATGAAGCAACAAACTGCATCATTTTTGATGGCGATGTTGAATTAGGATGTATTCAGAGTGAGGTATCTCCATATCTTGATGAAGCAGATGTTGAGGCTAAGATCGTTAAGACTGCGCCTGGCAAGACATCTATCAGTTCTTCAGATACTGATACAGAATCGCTTAAAAATGGCGGAACCAAGACATTCTCTGACGAAGGTAAGTATGAGATTCAGATTACCACAAGAGATATGGCCGGAAATAAGGCTACAACAGATTACGTGAGATTCATTATTGATAAGAGCAAGCCTGACCTCGGTCTTAAGCTTACAGGTGAATCTCCTAAGACATCGAAGTACTTTACATCAAATGTTGGTATTACGATCACACTGACAGACTTCTATCCTGAAAGCTGCGAGCTCAGCTATGAGATAGTTGGTTCTGAGAAGAAACAGAAGGCTCTCAGCTTTAATCCGGAGCTTACAAGTGTTTCAGCAGATGGTAAGTACATAGCAAAGACTTCATTTTCAGAGCAGGGACATTATAAGATCACAGTAACTGCCAAGGATAAGGCAGGACATAAATGTAATGCTACAGAGGAATTCTGGATCGATAAGGATGAGCCTGTGCTTAAGCTTCTCCTTAACGGAGCAGCTGCACCTGAGAAGACAAACGACGATGCAGCACTTTACAGATTAAACGAGGATGCAGTAATAAGTTATACACTTAAGGATGCGACAAACGATCCTACAGATGTTCTTCTCAGCTATGAATATACCGGCTTCGACGGAACAAGCGAAAGCGAGAAGAATGTTGATTTCGGTACAAATGCTGAAACAAGCAGGACATTTACCAAGGATGGTAAATATGTGATCACCGTTAAGGCTACAGACCTTGCCGGTAATACAACTACAAGCTATACAGCATTTATCATTGATACGACTTCACCAGAGATTGAGATTGAGAAGGTGACCGGAGATAGTCCTAAGATGGATAAGTTCCCTAAGGAATATACTCATAACGGTGATCATTTCAGCAGAACCTTCAAGTATGGTGAGTATTACAACAGTGAGACAGTTAAGGTAACCATAAACATCTTCGAGAGCGATGCAGATCTTGCTGCAGAACCTTTCACAGTTTATGACAATAAGACTAAGATCGAAGCGTCAAAGGCAGTCTTCAAGAAGAAGAACGGCGTTTACACCTGTACAGTTGAGATATCAGGTGAAGGAAAGCATCATATCACAGTTTCCGCTGTCGACAGAACAGGAAACAAGGGTGATTCAAATGGTGTAGACTTCATCATCGATAACACTGATCCTGAACTTACACTTCTTCTTAATGGAAAGAAGGATTTCGAGAAGGATCTCCGTATAGACGGACAGGGCAAGGTAAGCTACGAGCTTAAGGACAGCTACGAAGATCTTACAGATGTTAAGCTTACATATGTTTATACTCCTGCAGGAGGAACAGCAGGTGCTTCCAAGACAGAAGAGCTTTACAACAATGCAAGCAGAATATTCCCTGACAGCGCCAAGGGCGAAGGCGATGGTAAGTATGAGGTATATATCACAGCCATCGACAAGGCAGGAAATAAGACAGTAACAGAAAAAGCAAGCTTTATCATTGATACAACCGATCCTGAGCTTGATCTTAAGATCAAGAACGCAGCACCGGCTAAGATGAGTAAGTACAGCAATAACTATAAGCCGCTTGTTGAAGGACACTTCACAGCAGCCAAGAATGGATATACATACGGTCAGTACTATAAAGAGGATGTAAATATCCTTGTAACAGTATTTGATTATGATCCGGCAAACTTCAGTGTTACAGATAATGGTAATCCGGTTGATGCAAGCTTCTCTGACAATGGAAACGGAGAATATACCGCAGAGATCACCATTACTGGTGACGGACAGCATAAGATCGCTGCTTCGTCAAAAGATAATGCAGGAAATGCCGGAAAGAGCAGTGAGTTATCATTTACAATAGATACAAAGGCTCCGGAACTTAAGCCAACACTTGATTCAAAGCCTTACACTGAAAGCAATTCATTCAGAGGACCTGATGCTGTTGTAGGCATCACGGTTGAAGATGACAACAAGGATACCGATGACCTTTACAGAACCTACAAGATCGAGTTATCTGATGGTTCAAATGTACTCGAGGATGCCGGTTATATCGAAGAAACAGTAGAGGTATTCAAGTACGATGCATTCTACACCTTCACATATAAGGCAGTCGACAGAGCCGGAAATGAGTCATCAGTAACTATCGGATTTACCATCGATACAAACGGACCACAGTCTGATATCATTATCACGACTGATGCTCCTGCTAAGATGGACAAGTATCATAATGAATATTCAAATACTGCAGGCCACTTCAACACAGCCTATACATACGGACAGTATTATGCAGGCAGTGTATCAATGGATATCAAAGTATTTGAATACAATGTAGACAGCATCGTTGTAACAGATAACGGCAGCTCGGTTACTCCTTCATTTACACAGGTTGGAGGCGGCGAATGGGTTGTAAGAAACTTCACAAGATCTTCTGAAGGTGTTCATGAGATCGAAGTTACTGTAACAGATAAGGCCGGACATACTTCAACCAAGGGCGTAACATTTGAGATCGATACAATAGCACCTGATCTTTATGCTACACTCAATAGTTCAAGTGATATTACCGACAGATACCTTCCTGAGGATGCAGCTGTTACTCTTGGAATATCAGATACAAATAAGGATAGTGATGATGTTACAAGAACAGTATCCATGACACGTCCTTCTGCATCAGCAGAGGTAACAACAGTAACAGGTGATCTTGAAGGAAGCGAAAGCTACAGCGTAGAGGCTGATTATGAGATCACATATAAGGCTGTTGATAAGGCCGGAAATGAAAGCAGCGAGCTTAAGCTTTCATTCCGTGTTGATAAGACAGCACCGGTGCTTACAATCACAGGTATTGAGAAGGGTGCTACAGCCGCAGATGATGTAACAGTAACCTACGGTATGGAAGAAGCCTTCTACTGGGATATGATCTCAGCAGTTATTAATATCTACAAGAAGGTTGACGGTTCTTCAGAGACACTTTACAAGACAGTTGAATTTGATGCAAAGACAGCAAATGATACTATGACAGAGGTATTCTCTGAGGACGGACAGTACAGATTCGAGTTTACAGCTGAGGATAAGACAGGAAACAAGGCAGATGAGTCATTTGTATTCCTTCTTGATAAGAATGCACCGCTTGTTGTACTTACAGGTGTTGACAAGTACCTTACAGATCAGGATGTTACACTTGGAGTAAAGATCGAAGAGACATTCTTCACAGGAAACGTAGTAAAGTTCGAGGGAACAGTTAAGACTCTTGAGCATCCGGAAGGTGTTCCGATCGACTTTGAGGATTACTCAGTACTTACAAGCAGCTCTTCAGCATACTTCGAGCAGGTATTTAAGGAAGACGGTATCTATGATATCCGCGTTATCTCTAAGGATAAGGCCGGAAATGAAACCGTTCAGCATGTACAGTTTACTATAGACAAGACGAAACCGCTCATCAAGGATCTTGAGGATCTGGCAAATGAGGAAGAGTATCAGGCATATTCAGAAGCTATTAATTCAAATACTCCTGGTGCCAAGAAGCTTCTTCCGATATTTAACAGCTTCGACTTTGATTATGATGATGACGAGATCGTTGTTGATCTTACAACAGTAACCTATCAGCTTTACATGGATGATGTTCTTTACGATGGACTTTCAAAGGTAGAGGATGGCTTCCATGAGTTAAAGGTTACAGCTGAGGATGAGATCGGTAACAAGAGCGAGAGAAGCTTCTATTTCAGACTCGATACAGCAGCACCTGTTATCATCGTAACAGGCGTTGAGAGTGGAAATAACCTTAAGAAGCCAACTACAGTTACTGTAGCTCTTCAGCTTGAGGAAGACACACTTCAGTCTGTAACACTTAACGGAACAGCTATAAATATCGAAGGAAATACAGCAAGCTTCGAGGTTAGCGAGAAGGGTGATTACGATCTTGCCATTAAGGCTGTTGATGATGCAGGAAATGAATCTGCACAGACAATAAGCTTTGAATACGGTAAGTCAGGCAATCTCCTCTGGATCATACTTGCTATAGCAGCAGGCGTGATAATCCTCGGAGGCGCAGGATTCGTAGTTCTCGGAAAGAAGAGAAAAGAGAATCAGTAATTTAAATGTCCTTACGGGCTGCACTTTATGTGCAGCCCGTATTTTTTGTCCAAATTGTCAGTATTTATGCCGTTATTTCTGAAAAAAAGCTCTTTATTTACTGATTTCTTTGTGTTATAATCAGCAAGTGTATGTTTAAAAATAGTATGTAAAAAATTAATAAGGAGCATAGAGTTATGGAAAGAATCAAAACTTTAACAACAAAGACACTCAACAACACTGTTGCAAAGGGTGGATGCGGCGAGTGCCAGACATCATGCCAGTCAGCTTGCAAGACCTCCTGCACAGTAGGTAATCAGCACTGCGAGAACAACTAATAGTAGTGCAGAATCTTACTTTAAAGAGGGCCATCCTCCGGATAGTCCTCTTTAAGTAATTAGTAGGGAGTATTTATGGTTCACCAGTTTAAGAATAACGGCTACAACATGGTACTGGACGTTTGCAGTGGATCGGTGCATGTGGTAGATGATCTGGTTTATGATATTATAGAAATTTTCCAGGGAAGAGCTAAGGAAGAGGTCGTTTCAGCGATAGCATCGAACGGCAGGGAGTATTCATTTGACGAATCCTCATCACTCTCCAGAGAAGAACAGATTGCGGACGCCTATGAGGCGGTGAAGTCACTTGCTGACAGCGGACAGCTCTTTACCGAGGATGGATATAAAAACTTAATAATAGATTTCAAGAAGAGACAGACTGTAGTCAAGGCACTCTGCCTGAATGTTTCACATGACTGCAATCTGGCGTGCAAATACTGTTTCGCAGGACAGGGCGAATATAACGGCCCTAAGGAGATAATGAGTCTCGAGGTCGGTAAGAAGGCTCTTGACTTTTTGATCGAGAATTCCGGCAACAGAAAGAACCTTGAGGTTGATTTCTTCGGCGGCGAGCCTCTCATGAATTACAAGGTTGTTAAGCAGCTGGTTGAATACGGCCGAAAGAGAGAGAAGGAGACAGGCAAGCTTTTCAGATTCACGCTTACCACGAATGGTGTTCTCCTGAATGACGACGTTTTGGAATTTGCCAACAAAGAGCTGGTAAATGTGGTTCTCAGTATTGACGGAAGAAGAGCAGTACATGACAATATGCGTCCTACCAGAAATGGCAAGGGCAGCTACGACATCATTCTTCCTAAATATAAGAAGTTCAGGGAGAAGAGAAAAGGCCAGTATTATGTGAGAGGAACATTTACTCATTTTAATACGGACTTCTGTCAGGATGTTATAAATCTTATCGACGAAGGCTTCGACGAGGTTTCTATGGAGCCGGTTGTAGCTCCTCCTGAAGAGGATTATGCGATAACCGAGGAAGACGTTCCAAAGATCTGTGAACAGTACGATATGCTTGCTAAGGAGCTCCTTAAGAGATATGAGGAAGGAAGAAATGTCAACTTCTTCCATTTTATGATCGATCTTGAAGGCGGACCGTGCGTATATAAGAGACTTTCGGGCTGCGGCTCAGGAACGGAATACCTTGCAGTAACACCGAAGGGTGACCTGTATCCTTGCCATCAGTTCGTCGGAAATACAGATTTTATCCTTGGAAATGTATTTGAAGGCATAAAGAGAACGGATATAGTCGATGAGTTTAAGCTCTGCAACGTCTATGCGAAGGATAAATGCAGGGACTGCTTCGCAAGGTTCTACTGCAGCGGCGGCTGCGCAGCGAACTCATATCAGTTCCACGGAAAGCTTAATGATGCATACGATATCGGCTGCAAGCTTGAACAGAAGAGGATTGAATGTGCTCTTATGATGAAGGCAGCCATAGCGGATATAGATGCTGCGAAGGGCAGAAACAATGCTTCGGCAGGACAGCCGGAGGACTGTGACAGAGAAGAAAGCTGTGACTCAGGCGTTAACTGTCCGGATCCGGAAAGCTATACCTACAGCATGAGATAAAAAAGTATTTATATGGTGGTGTGAGAGCCGCCGTCATTTATAAAAATGAGAGATAAGAGGAGAAAGAAATGAAGAAAGCAAAAAGGAAAGCGGTTATCCTTTTCATTCTTTTCCTGCTTGCCGTAGCAGGCGGCGTATATGCCGTACTGTTCGGACTCGGTAAGGAGAAGAACGGAACAGAGGCGGATACCGCATCAACAACGGACGCAGCTCAGATCGGACGCGCAAAGGATATTGCACTCGGCCTTGATCTTAAGGGCGGAGTCAGTGTAACCTATCAGATTCAGGAAAGTAATCCATCATCTGAAGAGATCGATGCAACCATCGACAAGCTTCAGCGAAGAGTTGATACCTACAGCCCTGACGGAGAGGTTTATAAAGAGGGTAGTGACCGTATTACAGTTGAAATTCCTGTAGATACAAGTAAGTATGATCCAAATGCGATCTTAGATGACCTTGGAAGACCGGGTGAGCTTCTTTTCTTCGATGAAGAGAATATCACGAAGTTCTTCACAGGTACTGAGTATACAGCAGCCCTTACAGGTGCTGATATCAAGGACGCAAATGCAGCTATACAGAGCGGAACAACAGGCGACGATTATGTTGTTCAGCTTACATTTACAGATGAAGGAACTCAGAAGTTCGCAGATGTAACAGCAGCAAATGTTGGAAAGATCGTTTACATCGTATACGATAATCAGATAGTAAGTATGCCGACAGTTAAGTCAGCTATCACAGGTGGTTCCGCAGTTATCGAGGGACAGGCAAATATCGAAGAGGCTAAGCAGCTTGCAAGCACCATCAAGATCGGTGCCCTTCCGCTTACTCTTTCAGAGCTTCGTTCACAGATAGTTGGTGCCAAGCTCGGAAATGATGCAGTAGATACCTCGCTTATCGCAGGTCTCATCGGAATCTGCATTATCTTCCTCATCATGATCGTGGTATTCAGATTCCCTGGATTCCTTGCATCACTTGCACTTTGTACTTACATTATACTTGAGCTTTTCTTCTTACAGACATTACATATAACACTTACACTTCCTGGTCTTGCAGGTATCATCCTTTCAATAGGTATGGCGGTTGATGCAAATGTCATCATTTTCACCCGTATCAAGGAAGAGATCGCAGCAGGCAAGGGCGTTAAGGGTGCAGTTCAGGCAGGTTTCGCAAAGGCTACATCTGCTATCGTGGACGGTAACGTAACAACAATCATTGCAGGTATCGTACTGCTTTACATGGGTTCAGGTACAGTTAAGGGCTTCGCAAGAACTCTTATCCTTGGTATCGTACTCTCAATGATCACATCACTTTTCATTACAAGATTCCTTCTGTATGTATTTACTACACTCGGCGTAACAAGCGAGAAGCTTTACGGCAGAGCTAAGAAGGTAGAGGTTAAGCAGTTCTCTAAGTACTTTAAGATTACAGGAGCAATCTCTGTACTCCTTATCGTTCTTGGTATCGCATTCCTTTTCGTAAACCTTGGAATCGGCGGAAGAGGAAAGGCTATGAACTTCAGCCTTGAGTTCTCAGGCGGTACATCTACAACTGTTGCATTTGACAAGAGCTATACTCTTGAAGAGGCAGAGAAGGAAGTACGTCCTGTAGTAGCTGAGGCAGCAGGCGTATCTGAGGGATCTATCCAGATCCAGATAGTTGATGAGAACAACCAGATAGTATTTAAGACAGCAGAGCTTTCAGAAGAGAAGAGAGCTGCAGTTTCAAAGGCTATCCAGGAGAAGTTTGGAGTTAACAGTGAGGATATCGAAGCTGAGAACATAAGCAGCACAATCAGTAAGGAAATGCAGAAGGACGCTATCCTTGCAGTTGTTATCGCTTCAATCCTTATGCTTATCTATATCGCATTCAGATTCTCTGATACTAAGTTCGGTATCAGTGCGGTTATTGCACTTATCCACGACGTAATGATCGTATTCATGGTTTATTCCGTTGCATACCTTTCAGTGGGAAGTACATTTATCGCATGTATGCTTACAATACTTGGTTACTCAATCAACGCAACCATCGTTATCTTCGACAGAATCCGTGAGAACTTAAAGGTTATGAGTCCGGAATCAGATGGTTACGAGAAGATCGTAAATACAAGTATCACACAGACACTTTCAAGAAATATCTATTCATCGCTGACAACATTCGTGACGGTTCTTATTCTTTACATCATGGGCGTTGCTGCGATCAAGGACTTTACACTTACTCTTATGGTAGGTATCCTCTGCGGTACTTACTCATCAATCTTCATCACAGGTCCACTCTGGCTTGCATTTAAGAAGAGAAGTCTGAGAAAGGCTGAAGTTGAAGCTATCCTTGCCAAGGGCGAGAAGAAAAAGAATAAGAAGTAATAATTTCAAAGAATTGTGACTTTGATAAACCCTCCGGCCCATACCGTCGGAGGGTTATTAAATACAAAAGCAAAACTGCACGGAGGATTTTCGTGTCTGAAGTAAAGTGTTTGAAGAAAATCACACGAATTACTTACGTGTTTGCCGGAGGTTATGATGCATCCTAAATGGATATTACGTAACAGAAATCTTGACTATGACAGAATAACAAAGAAATACAATATCGACCCGCTGGTGGCGAAGGTTATCAGAAACAGGGACATCGAAACGGACGAGGACTTCGATATGTTCCTTAACGGAACAGTTTCAAGCTGCCATGATCCGCTCCTTCTCTGTGGAATGGATGAAGGAACAGATCTGATGCTTTCAAAGCTCCGTGAGGGTAAGAAGATCCGCGTAATAGGCGATTATGACGTGGACGGCGTGACGGCGGCATTTATCCTGACAAAAGGACTTAGTGCTGCAGGAGCTGACGTGAACTACAGGATACCACACCGTATCATTGACGGCTATGGCATGAATGTAAGGCTTATCAAAGAAGCATTTGATGACGGCGTCGACACCATAATTACCTGCGATAACGGAATAGCTGCATTTGATGCGGTCGAGGAGGCGAAGAAGCTCGGAATGACAGTCATTGTCACTGATCATCATGAGCCGAAGGAAAGAAGAGTCATGGCTGATGTGGTGATCGACCAGAAGCTGGAGATCTCGGAATATCCTTACATGGATATCTGCGGAGCGACCATCGCATTTAAGTTTATCAAGCTTCTTTACAGAAAGCTCGGGCTTGTTCTGGATGAAGAGCTGTATATTCCATTTGTGGGTATTGCAACAGTCTGCGATGTCATGAAGCTTCAGGATGAGAGCAGGATATATGTGAAGGAAGCTATGAGGCTGCTTCCGGAAACTAAAAATATAGGCCTTCAGGCGCTGCTTCGGGCAACCGGAAGAGAGGGCAAGAAGGTTAGCTGTTCAAATCTCGGATTTATCATAGGTCCATGCATCAATTCTGCAGGCAGGCTTGAATCGGCAGAACAGTCGGTTGAGCTTTTCCTTTCTGAGGATATGGATGAAGCCATGAAGATAGCGTCACACCTTGTAGAGCTGAATGAAAGCCGCAAGGGCGTATGCGAGGAGGGCATGAAAAATGCCATTGAAATGCTTGAGGCGGGCGACGGATTCGAGGAAGAGAAGGTCATCGTCGTTTACATTCCGGGACTTCATGAAAGTCTTGCCGGTATCGTAGCCGCTAAGCTTAAGGAGAAATATTACCGTCCGGCCATAGTCTTCGCGGATTCCACAACGGACGATAAGATATACAAGGGCTCCGCAAGAGGAATTGACGGCTATAATCTTGCCGCAGAGCTTGAGAAGCTGAGCTCGCTTCTTGTAAAATCCGGCGGTCACAAGAAGGCCGCGGGACTCAGCATTTTGAAGGAGAATCTGGAAATGTTCAGGATCGCCATAAATGAAAATGCTGATATTGCCGAGGAGGATCTTGTACCGAAGTATATAATAGACGCAAAGGTTCCGATGTCATACTTCAATCTGCAGAATGTAGAGCAGCTTGAGAGTCTTGAACCGTGCGGCGAGGGAAATGAATCGCCGGTCTTTGCGGATGCAGGACTCCGCGTCACGAGGGCAGAGATCAAGGGAAAGAACAGAAATTGTCTCTGGCTTTTTACCGAGGACAGAAACGGCGCAAGGTACCGGATGATGACATTTGATGTAAATGGCGTCTTAAATGATATAAAAGGGTGGTTTGGAGAGCCTGAATATGATAAAATATTAAGTGGTGCAGCAAACAGCGTTGTACTTAATATTGCATATCACCCTGAGATAAATGAATATATGGGCGAGAAGTCAGTCCAGTTTATGATCGACAGCGTCCAGAAATGTGAGTAAGATTTTATAATAGAACGGATTAACATAGAGCATTTTGACCGGCCTATCAGAAGGCGCCGGCGACAGAACAGGAGGAGAATATGAAAACTGTAGCAGATTACATTAAGACCATACCTGACTTTCCGAAGCCGGGAATACTTTTCAGAGACGTAACTTCAGTTCTTGATGATGCAGAGGGCTTCAAGCTTTCTATAGATGAATTGGACAAGCTTCTCAGTGATGTTGACTATGACGTTATAGCAGGAGTTGAGTCAAGAGGCTTCCTCTTCGGCGCTCCGATCGCATATAAGAACAATAAGCCGTTTGCCCTTGTAAGGAAGAAGGGTAAGCTTCCGAGAGAGACAGTTGAAGAGTCTTATGATCTTGAATACGGTTCAGCAACCATAGAGCTTCATAAGGACGCTGTAAAGCCGGGAGATAAGGTGGTTATAATCGATGACCTTATCGCTACAGGCGGTACAGTCGGGGCAGCAGCAAAGCTTGTTGAACGTCTCGGCGGAGAGGTTGTTAAGATGATCTTCCTCATCGAGCTTGTAGACCTCAAGGGCCGCGAGAACCTTAAGGGTTACGACGTTGCTTCAGTTGTAAAATATGAAGGTGAATAATTAACAGCTGTGATGATGCGGCACAGTGCTGCAGGAGCAGCTGAGAATAAGTGCTGAGAAAAGCTGTGATGATGCGGCCGGCGCTGCAGGAGCAGTTGAGAATAAGTGCTGAGAAAAGCTGTGATGATGCGGCACAGCGCTGCAGGAGCAGCAGCTGAGTAAAAGTAATAATTGATGCAGAATAATAGTTTATAAATTGGTCAGTAAAGAAGAAGGAGGGCAGGAAAATGTCAGAAAACGATAAGGTTAAGGTTGAGGCTGAGGAGCCGAAGCCGATCAGTATCATATATGATGTTCATGGTAAATTACAGGCAAGCGATCTGGATACTCCTGCCGATTTTACTCCTCCGGAGGAGTTATATAAGGAGCTTATCGCCAAGATCAAGCTTTACCATCCTTCAGAGGATTTTTCCCTGATCGAGAAGGCGTACAGACTTGCGGATGAGGCTCATAAGGGTCAGAAGCGTAAGTCGGGCGAGCCTTACATCATCCATCCTATCTGCGTGGGAATCATCCTTGCAGAGCTCGAAATGGATAAGGAAACGATAGTAGCAGGACTCCTGCATGATATAGTTGAGGATACAGAGGTTACCAAAGAGCAACTTGCCATAGAGTTTTCAGAGGAGATCGCTCTTCTGGTCGACGGCGTTACAAAGCTGACAAAGCTGAATCTTTCGCAGGACAAGATCGAGCTTCAGGCTGAAAACCTCAGAAAAATGTTCCTTGCCATGGCAAAGGATATCCGTGTTATCATCATTAAGCTTGCGGACAGACTGCATAACCTCAGAACTCTCCAGTATCAGTCTCATGAGAAGCAGATTGAGAAGGCGAGAGAGACGATGGACATTTATGCGCCTATCGCACACAGACTCGGTATCAGCAAGATCAAGATAGAGCTCGACGATCTGTCCATGCAGTATCTCTATCCGGAGGTTTATAACGACCTCAGAACGAAGATAAATGAGAGACTTTCGGAAAGAGAAGAATTCATAAATGAAATGGTAAATGAGGTCCGTGAATATATCAAGGAAGCGGGCATAAAGGCAGAGATCGACGGAAGAGTAAAGCATCTTTTCAGCATTTACAAGAAGATGAAGACTCAGGACAAGACTCTGGATCAGATATATGATATCTTTGCGCTCAGGATCAAGGTGGATACTGTCAGAGACTGCTATGCGGCTCTCGGTATCATTCACGAGAAGTATAAGCCGATCCCTGGACGTTTCAAGGATTATATAGCCATGCCGAAGGCGAACATGTACCAGTCCCTTCATACCACACTTATAGGGCATGGCGGAAGGCCGTTCGAGATTCAGATCAGAACCTACGAAATGCACAGAACGGCTGAATACGGTATCGCCGCACACTGGAAATATAAGGAGAGCGGCAGCACAAATGTAAACAAAGAAGAAGAGAAGCTGAACTGGCTTCGTGAGATCCTCGAGTGGCAGAATGATACCGCCGATAACAGGGAATTCATGAACACAGTTAAGACCGATCTGGATCTTTTCCAGGATCAGGTTTACTGCTTTACCCCTGACGGTGACGTCAAGACTCTTCCGACCGGCTCAACGCCTATTGATTTTGCTTACGCTGTCCATACAGCTGTAGGAAACAGAATGGTCGGTGCAAGAGTAAACGGAAGACAGGTGCCTATCGAGTATAAGCTGAAGAGCGGCGACCGTGTGGAGGTAATCACCTCGCAGAACTCAAGAGGTCCGAGTCTGGACTGGCTGAACATCGTCAAGAGCTCTCAGGCTAAGACCAAGATCAATCAGTGGTTCAGACAGGAGCATAAGGCCGATAATATCGTTAAAGGCAAGAGCGCGATCGAGGATTACTGCAGGAGTAAGAATATCGATCTCTCTGAGATACTCCGTGCGGATTATCAGGAGAAGATACTTAAGAAATACAATTTCCCTGACTGGGATTCCCTCATGGCTGCAATAGGTCACGGCGGCATCAAGGAAGGTCAGGTTGTCAACCGTCTTCTTGAGGAGCTTGCCAAGGAGAAGGAAGCACATAAAACAGACGAAGAGGTTCTGTCAGAGCTTAAACGCGAGGAAAGACATTTTGAGATACCTAAGGGAAGCATCCAGGTTAAGGGTATCGATGATGTTGCGGTAAGATTTTCAAAATGCTGTTCGCCGGTTCCGGGCGATGAGATAGTAGGCTTCATCACAAGAGGACGAGGCGTTTCCATCCACAGAACCGACTGTATCAACGTACTCTGCATGGAAGAGGGCGAGAGAACAAGGCTCATTGATGCGGAATGGATAGATACGAATGAAAATGGCGAGGAGCAGGAGTTTACCACAGAGATAAACATTTACACGGTAAACAGACAGGGCATTGTATTCGATATTTCCAAGATATTCAATGAGGCGAAGATCAACCTCAAGGGAATGAATGTGCGTATAAATAAACAGGGCAAGGCAACAATAACCATGCAGTTCGGAATTAAATCAACAGAACAGCTGTCAAAGATAACCGCCAAGATCAGACTTGTGGACGGCGTTATCGATATCGAAAGGACCAGAGGTTAAATATGCAGAATTTGATCGTTGTAACAAATGTTTTGGGAGCACTTGGCACCAACTGCTACACGGTAGTAAATACAAATACGAGGGAAGCGGTCATTATAGACCCTGCTGCAAATGCAGACTTCCTTATCGGAATGATCAGCAATCAGAATTACAAGCTTGTAAAGATACTGCTCACTCACGGACATTTCGACCATGTCGAGGGCGTGAAGGGGCTGAAGGAGAAGTATCCGGACGTACCTGTTGTAATAGGTAAAAATGATGAGGACATCCTCAGAACTCCGGCCGCAAACCTTTCGCTTATGTTCGGCGATGAGCCGATATCCATAAAGGCAGACGTACTTGTGTCAGATAATGAGGAGCTTTCGCTTCTCGGAACAACAGTAAAATGTATAGAGGTTCCGGGACACACCAAGGGCGGCATGTGCTACTATTTTGAAGAAAATAAAATGATATTTGACGGAGACACTCTCTTCTGCGGAAGCATAGGCCGTTCGGATTTTCCGACAGGCGACGGAGAGGCGCTTTTAAAGGGCATTTCAGACAGAATCTTCAGTCTTCCTGATGAAACTGTTGTATATCCGGGTCACAATATGAGAACAACCGTCGGAAGAGAAAAGCAGGAAAATATGTTTTTCTAGAGAGGAACTTAAAAATGATACTGCTGGTACAGAGCAGCGAACTTTATAATAATGATCTCAGGGCGATGCTCATGGCATTTTATCCGGAAGAAAAGCTGGTGGCTCTCCTGCCTGCCGAGGTAGCTACGGTGGGACGGGAGCTGCATAATGAGTGCACCCTGTGTTTTACTGCGCTTTTTGATGAGAAAAGGACTCTTCTTAAGATAGAGGAGAGGGCGGTCGTAAAGTTTTCGGCGTATGTGACCGGACCTTACGAGGACAGAAAGGTCTTCAGAAACAGGCTGAAGCTTGCTTCCTACCAGATACTTTCGGAATTTACCGGCAGGGAGCTTCCGTGGGGAAGCCTTACCGGTGTCAGACCTACCAAGATAGCGATGACCGGTCTCAGGGAAGGCGCTTCCGATGAGGATATAGTGACAGAATACGAGAGAAGATATGCGGCTACCACTGAGAAGGCGAATCTTGCACTTTCTGTTGCAAAGAAGGAAACTGAGATCTTCAAAAATGAGGACATTGACACCTGCAGGGATTATGCATTATATATAGATATACCATTTTGCCCGAGCAGATGCCTTTACTGTTCATTTGCGGCTTATCCGATAGCCTCTTACAAATATAAGGTTCCGGATTATCTGTACGCGCTGAGTAAGGAGCTGCAGTTCATTTCTTACGTGAACAGAGAGAGAAGGCTTGTATCGATATATGTGGGCGGAGGAACTCCGACCTCGCTGGGCGAGTTGTCATTTGACAATTTCCTAACAGAGGCAAAGAGATATTTTGATCTCTCCTACCTTAAAGAATTTACGGTTGAGGCGGGAAGGCCGGACAGCATCACTCCTGAAAAGCTTCAGATTATGAAGAATCACGGGGTGACGAGGATCAGCATAAACGCCCAGACCATTAATAATAATACGCTTAAGATAATAGGAAGGGCGCATACGGCTGAGCAGTTTATCGGCGCCTTTGACATGGCCAGAAAGGCTGGATTCAATAATATAAATACAGATATAATCGCGGGACTTCCTATGGAGAAGCTGCAGGATATGGAAAGGACTCTCGGCTACATCAAGAGGCTGAGACCGGAAAGCCTGACAGTGCATTCGCTCGCGGTAAAACGTGCGGCAAATCTTAAGGAAGAGTACGATACGTTTCGTGAATATATCAATCATGATGCGAAGGAAATGCATGCTTTGGCGGCAGATTACGCAAAGCATATGGGTATGAAGCCGTATTATATGTACAGGCAGAAGAATATTGCGGGCAACCTTGAAAATGTAGGCTACGCGAAGCCGGGAACGGAATGCCTCTACAATATGCTCATTATGGAAGAGAAAACAGATATATTCGGCGCGGGCGCGGGTGCGTCAACAAAGCTCATCAATCCTAAGAAGGGAAATGTAGAGCGCATCGCCAACAGTAAGAATGTCGATGATTACATCAGACGTATTGAGGAGATGCTTGATAAAAAGCGCGAAACCATTGGAAACGAACGTGTGAATCAGTAGCAAATAATTAAGGAGTGAAACGAATGGAAATGAAGAAGAAGCCGGTGACCGGCATGAAGGATATACTTCCGAAGGAGATGGAGATCAGGGATTATGCGATAGGGCTCATCAAGGAAACCTACAAAAAGTTTGGTTTTACCTCGGTTGAGACACCTTGCGTAGAGCATATCGAAAACCTTTCCTCTAAGCAGGGTGGTGAAAATGAAAAGCTCATCTTCAAGATCCTTAAAAGAGGAGAGAAGCTTCGTCTTGAGGAGGCGCAGAGTGCAGCGGATCTTGTAGACGGAGGACTCAGATATGACCTTACAGTTCCTCTTTCAAGATATTATTCAAATAATGCGAATGATCTTCCGAGTCCGTTCAAGGCACTTCAGATGGGAAATGTATGGCGTGCGGACAGACCTCAGAAGGGCCGTTACAGACAGTTCATGCAGTGTGATATCGATATCCTCGGAGAGCCGACCAACCTTGCGGAGATCGAGCTTATCCTTGCGACATCAACACTTCTCGGAAAACTGGATTTCAAGAATTTCACAATAAGAATAAATGACAGAAGAATACTCCGCGCTATGGTGGATTATGCAGGCTTTACACCTCTTGCAGAAAACGATAAGGTGGATTACGATGGCATTTTCATAACACTTGACAAGATGGACAAGATCGGTCTTGACGGTGTAAGGGAAGAGCTTATTTCAGTCGGAAATGACGCGGCGGTTGTTGATAAGTATCTGGATCTTTTCAGAAAGGTAACTCCTGATACTGCAGGTATCGCTTTCCTTAAGGAGACACTTGGAGAAAGTCTTGCGGATGACATCGCCGAGGGGCTTTCATTTATCATCGAAAATGTAGAAGCTGCCAAGGAAGCAGAGTTCAAGATGGCATTTGATCCTACTCTTGTAAGAGGAATGTCATATTATACAGGTCCAATCTTTGAAATCTCAATGGACGAGTACGGCGGATCAGTCGGAGGCGGCGGACGTTATGATGAAATGATCGGACGCTTCACAGGAAGCTCTACACCTGCCTGCGGTTTTTCAATCGGTTTCGAGAGAATAGTAATGCTCCTTCTTGAGCGTGATTTCAAAGTTCCGGGAAGCGCTGAGAAGACAGCATTTATGATAGATAAAAATATGCCTAAGGATAAAATGGCAAAGATACTTGCTACAGCACGAGAAAGAAGAGCTGCCGGCGAGTGCATAAATATCGTAATGATGAAGAAGAACAAAAAATTCCAAAAGGATCAGCTTACAGCTGAAGGCTATACTGAAATTATAGAATATTTCAGTGACAGAGATATTTAATTTGTCGATAAAGTAGAATGAGCGTGCTGACAGGTGCCAGTCTCGACTGGCACCTGTCAGTAACGATTACAATATATGGAGGATAATAAAATGCAATCAAGAACGCACACATGCGGTGAACTCAGAAAAGAAAATGCAGGCGAGAAGGTTACTATAGTCGGCTGGATGGAAAATGTCAGAATGGTCGGCGGAAACCTTGCTTTCGTGATAATGCGTGATTTTTACGGAACTGTTCAGGTAGTTATTGAAACCGAGGATATGATGGAGCTTATCAAGCCTGTTACCAAGGAATCAACTCTTAAGATAAGCGGTATTGTTCGTGAGAGAAGTAATGTCAATAAGAACATTGCTACAGGTGAGATAGAGATAGTACCTACTGATATCGAGGTGCTTGGCAAGAATTATCATTCGGAGCTTCCATTTGAGATCAATCGTTCAAGAGAGGCAGATGAGACCTTCCGTCTTAAGTATCGTTATCTTGATCTTCGTAATCCGGCAGTTAAAGAGAATATCGTAATGAGATGCAATGTAGTAGCAGCTCTGAGATCTGCAATGATAGAGCATGGTTTCCTTGAGATCACAACTCCTATCCTTACAGCTTCTTCTCCGGAGGGCGCAAGAGACTATCTTGTACCTGCAAGAAAGCATCCGGGCAAGTTCTATGCACTTCCACAGGCTCCTCAGCAGTTTAAGCAGCTCCTGATGACAGCAGGATTTGACAGATATTTCCAGATAGCTCCTTGCTTCAGAGATGAGGATGCAAGAGGAGACCGTTCACCGGGAGAGTTCTATCAGCTTGATATGGAAATGGCATTTGCATCGAAGGAAGATGTATTTGCTATCATCGAGGATGTACTTCCTCCTATTTTTGCAAAATACGGTAAATATAATATTGCTTCAGAATCACCATTTAAGAGAATCCCTTATCTTCAGGCAATGGATGAGTACGGAACAGACAAGCCGGACCTTCGTATAGACCTCAGAGTAACAGATGTAACAGATGAACTCGCTGACTGCGGATTCGAGCCATTTAAGGGAAATGTAGTAAAGGCTGTTCCTGTATCTGACTGCAAGCTTACAAGAAAGCAGATCGATGCGATCTGTGCAAATATCGAGGTTCAGGCAGGTGCTAAGGCTTACTGGTTTAAGTCTGATGAAAATGGCGCTATCGCAGGCGGTATCGCAAAATTCGTAAATGCTGATCCTGCTATCGCCGAAGCTATAACAAAGAAGCTTTCACTTGCTCCGAATACCCTTGTTGTTATCGGCGCAGGCAAGAAGACTCTTGCTCAGAAGGTAGCAGGCGTTGCAGTTAAAATGCTCGGCGCAGAGTGTGAAGGACATATGGACAAGGAAAGATACGAGTTCTGCTGGATAGTTGATTTCCCAATGTACGAGATCGGCGAAGAGTCAGGACTTCTCGAGTTCTGCCACAACCCATTCTCAATGCCTATCGGAGGCAAGGAGATACTTGCGAAGGCAGCTGCAGGCGAGGTTGATCCTCTCAGCATCATGGCTGACCAGTATGACCTTGTATGCAACGGTATCGAGCTTTCTTCAGGCGCTGTAAGAAATCATGATCCTGAGATCATGATCGAGGCATTCAAGATGGTACGTCTTGGCGAGGAAGAGGTTAAGGCCAAGTTCCCTGCAATGTATAATGCATTTACATACGGAGCACCTCCACACGCAGGTATCGCTCCTGGCGTAGACAGAATGGTAATGCTTCTTGCCGGCGAGGATTCTATCCGTGAGATCATTGCATTCCCTATGAACAAGAATGCTCAGGACATCATGATGGATGCGCCTGGTGTAGTAACACAGGCACAGCTTGATGAGCTGAATATAGCTATTGTTAAGAAAGAAGAAGAGTGATCATTTCTGGAAAATGAAGTGATCGACGTATTATATAGTATGATCATAGGCCACCGGGACATTAGCTCGGTGGCTTTAGAGAGGTATTTATGGGAGTAACGGAAATATGCTGCGCACTTATACTTGCAGTGGTTTTTGCGGCGTCGGTTTTTATAGTGGCGAAGATATCCGCATGGATAACAGCAAGAGATGAGGCGTATGAAAAGGCTCATGAGAAGGATAAACCGCAGAAAGAAGAGGATAACAGGTTTAAAGCTTATTTCAAGGCGCTTTTTGCGGACATGAAGGAGAAGGGAGCACTGTGGATAATTAAGGCTCCGGTTGAGGAATTCTTAGGATATACCGGAAAGGAGCTTACCTTCACTTCTAAGAAAAGTCATGTAAGTCCGGCAAGGATTCTTGCAGCGGTCATTTTCGGCGCACTGGGCGGCGGACTGCTTGCATATAAATTTGAAATTGGCGGAAAGCTTATCCTGATGATGATGCTTTTTGTGCTCCTTTTTATGATAGCATTTATTGATATCGATACGATGGAGATACCGCCGTATCTTAATTATCTGATACTTTTCATGGGTATCGCAGCTATCTTTGTGACAGATGATCTATCACTTTCGGAGAGATTCATCGGCCTTGCGTGTGTTAGTGTTCCAATGATGATCATGGATGCGATCATACCGGAGGCATTTGGCTGGGGAGATATCAAGCTTATGCTTGCCGCAGGATTTCTTCTTGGATGGAAGATAATACTGGCAGGATTCATATTTGGAATCTTTATAGGCGGATTTATCGGTGTGATAGTGCTTATCAGAAAGAAGAAGGGCGGAAAGGATCATATGCCTTTCGGACCGTCTCTCTGCCTTGGTATTGCTATAGCGGTTCTTTACGGAATGAATATCATTAACTGGTATGCAGATCTTCTTGCCGCACCGGTAACAAAGTAGTATTGCCGGAAGGACCAGATCATAATATTTCAAAAAATACAGTAGCAGTTTTATAAAAATAACAGCCCGGATGAAAAATTTCATTCGGGCTGATTCTTTATATCGTGATCATTTTTTACGATAAATATCATAAATATTCTATTTCTTTCCTGCAGGCAGGAATTTTTTTATTACACAATTTCAAGTATCGTATTAACCATCAGGTCGTTCTGTTTCGGGTTCATGAAGCAGAAGCGGATGTATTTGTTGCTGAGTCCTGTGATATCGTCGCATTTTCTGATGATGACGCCGCGCTGCTTGCAGTGCTCGTATACATCCGATGCGGTGATGTCATCCTTCAGGATCTTCATAAGCATGAAGTTCGCATCTGGACGGATCAGCTTGATGGTCTTGCAGGTAGACATGGCAAGATAAACAAGCGAACGTTCTGTATGCATCATGCTCTTTGATTCCTCGATATAGTTCTTGTCTCTGAACATTACCGAGCAGGCAATGGCTGTAAGTGAAGATATACCAGACTCGCTTGATGCCATACGGGCTGTCTTCTGAAGCTCTGGATTGTTCATTATGGCGTATGCCATACGAAGACCCGGAACAGCGAAGAACTTGGTAACGCTGCGGAGAACCGTCATTTTGTGATATTTCTCAGTAAGAGGGATGGCGGTATAATCGCTTTCATTATCTATAAATTCAATGTACATTTCGTCTACTATAAGGAAGATGTCATTAGAGTCGCAGGCCTTCGCGATCTCTTCAATCTCACTTCTCTCCATTTTCTTGGAGGTCGGATTGTTTGGATTGCCGATGATCAGCATGTCAAAGGAAGAATCCAGCTTTCCGAGGAAATCCACAAGGTCAAGCTCGTAATCGAGGGACTCGTCAAGATGATAATATTCGATCTCGCATCCGTAAGCCTTCAGGACCCTTTCGTAGCCCATGCTTCCCGGAACTATGACAAGAGCCTTCTTCGGTGTGATGAGCGCCGTGAGGTGCTTTATCAGATCAACCGAACCGCTTCCGAGGATGAGTCTGTCATCCGGCGTGCCTGTGTATTCCGAAATGGCGGTCCTCAGATTGTTGTAGTATGACTCAGGATAGTTATATACTGATGAAATGTTATTCGCAAGGGCCGTTCTGACAGTTTCCGGTATGCCGAGCGGATTGACATTTGTATCAAAATGAATTGTATCATATTGAGTGATTCTTAAAGTCGCTTTTGCCATGTTATCATCTCCTGGACTTCGTTTTGAATAATATGATTGCATTGCAAACACTGAATACATTTGCTATAATAGCTATCGGTAATCTGTCTTAAAATGGCATTACCAACGTTTTGACATTCATAGAAGTATTTTACAACAAGAATTATAGTAATATCAAGTATAAGTGTAAATTTTTAGTAACAGTATATCTTCTGGAGATATGAGATGAAAGCTATTGTTGAGCAGTATGCCAAAGGTGAATTTGCGATCGAACGTCCGGAGGTCGAAATTTCCGAGCAGAGTTTTAAAATAAATATTGAGGCGGGAACAACCTACGAGGGTTCCTTCGATGTACACAGCAAAAATGATGTCCCTATCAAGGGTATGGTTTATGACAGCCGTTATCTTATGAGATTCGAGACTCATTCCTTCGTCAGCAGGAAGTTCGAGGTAAAATTCTCATTTGACGCAACCTGTCTTGAGGCCGGACAGACCTACAGGGGACACATCAACGTGATTACCGATGGAGGAGAGTTCAGGATCCCTTATGATATAAGCATCGTAATGCCGTACGTTAAGTATTATGATGATAAGATCGACGACCTCTTCAAATTTGCAGCCGTTGCCGAGAAGAGCTGGTCGGAGGCTGCGAAGCTTTTTACTACCGGAGAATTCAGAAGAACATTTATAGATAATGACAATCAGCTTAGACAGATGTATGAGAGCCTTCTTGCCAGCCGTCTTACCGATCAGGCCATGGAGGAATTTCTTGTTATGGTTCATAAGAAGAGGACTGTAACACTTTCTGTATCAAAGGCTGAGATCGATATAGAGATGCCTGCGGAAATGTCGCAGATAACCATTGATGTCAACAAAAACACCTGGGGCTATACATTTTCGGAGATAAGCAGTGATGTGGATTTCATCATCCCTGCGAAGAAGACTATTACAGAAAATGATTTCACCGGCAATATCTGCAAGCTGCCGGTATATATCGCACCGGAGCATGTTCCGGATGGAGAGAACAGAGGAAAGCTCATCATCGAGAATATCTACCAGAGGCTGGAGGTGGATATCCATCTTACCAAGCCGGTCAGAAAGCTCTCGGATAAGGACGACAGAAACAAGCGCCACCTGTTTAAGCAGAGTAATATCAGGCTTACACAGGCTTATTTGGATTTCAGAATGGAGCGTATTTCGCTTGATGACTATGTATCTCAGTCGATAGATGCATTAAAGACTCTTGGAAAGCTTGAGCCGGAAGAGGATATGTACAGGCTCGGCGTGATGCATATGAATATCCTTGCGGGAGATTTTGCCAAGGTTGAGCAGGAATTCCTCAGGATAGAGGCTGATGTAGACAGAAATCTGATGAGCAGCCAGCAGAGATGCTATTACAGCTATCTTAAATCGATGGTCTTAAAGGATGAAGAGACTATCGAGAAGACGGCGAATATGATTAAACGTAATTTCCGCACACAGGAGCCAAAGCTTTTCTATTTCTGGCTGCTGCTTTTTGTGGACAATGAATATAATGACGACAGTACAGCTCTTTATAAGGAGCTTTGTGAAATGTATGAAGAGGGCGAGAACAGCCCGATCATCTATTTCGAGCTTTGTGAGATCTTCAACACCAACCCGATGATGCTGAAGAAGCTTACTCCATTTGAGATCACAGCGATCAAATGGGGCATAAGGCATAAATTCATCACTGATGATGTTCAGAGTGAATTTATTAAACTCGCCGGAAGGATCACGGATTTCAACAAGCAGATCTTTGACGTTCTCCGCGAGATATATGATAAGAATGAAAAGCATCTTCTGAAGGAGAGACTCCGCAGGGAGGGTGAAAATGTCGGTTATGGCAAGTATTCCGGCAAGGATGATGCAGAGAAGAACGTAAGCCTTGAAAATGTCATCATGGCAGACGGCATAAAGGACAAGAATTCTCTTCCGCTCGATGAGGATATTGTCAACGAATACAGTACTTCTCAGACCAGAAAGAATGAATATACAGGAGCAGATGAGTTAAGCTCTGCCGAGGAATTTGCGGAGAACTACCATATATCCAGCAGTCCGGACGAATTTACCGCACATGCGGAGAACTATGTCCGCTGTGAGCAGGAAAATGAAGAGGTGCTTAAGAGCCTCTGCTCTATGCTTATCTCGGCAAACAAGCTTGATCATAAGTATCACAGATTCTATAAGGCAGCGGTCCTTAAATCGCTTAAGTTCATAGGACTTAACGAGTGCTACATAAGAAGCATGAATCATTCAAGATACGATTTGATACCGGCTTCGGTACTCATGTATCTGAATTATAAGAACACCCTAACGGAGGAGGAACTGACATATCTTTATGCAAATGTCATTTTCAACAAGGCAGAGCATATGAAGATATATCATGATTATGCGCCTACCATGGAGGATTTCATGGAGAACATGATCATCAAGGGCAAGGTAAATGATGATCTTACCGTTATCTATGATGAATTCCTTGAGCCGGAAAGCGTCAGCTCGCTTTTCGCAGGAAAGCTGGTAAATATCATTTTCAGGCGCAAGCTGGTGTGCTTCAACAAGAATGTAAGGGCGGTCATCGTTACTCATGAGGAGCTCCAGAATGTGGAGAGAGTACCTCTTGTTAACGGCGAGGCTTATGTTGAGATCCTTTCGGACAATGCATCCATCATTTTCGAGGATAAGTCCGGCAACAGATACGCAGGATCGATCCCTTACCACCTTGAGAGGATAGTTGATGAGAAGGCCTATATGGATATCTGTAAGGAGTACAGCCCGAGAGATTACAGGGTGCTGCTCTTTAATTACAAGGCTATAGGCGAATTTACATATAAGAACGCAAGAGAGGTAAATGCTGCAAGAGAGATAATCAACTGCGACGAGATCTCTTACCACTATAAGCAGCAGGCCTGCATAAATATTATCGAGTATTATCATGAGAACCTTGACACAGATGTCCTCAGAAAGTATCTGGCAAGACTGGATATAGAGTATCTGTCTCATGCAAATACAAGCACGATTATTTCATATCTGATCGATATGAATATGTATGACAAGGCATTCCAGGCAGTTAAGCTTTATGGCTTTAACGAGCTGGAGATTGATGAGCTTTACAGACTGGCGGATTACGGTGTGCAGGATTCCGACGGCTTCATAAATGAAGACCTGATGGCAATATGTCTTAACCTTTACAAGACCGGAACTGTAAATGCCAATATACTTGCATATATCATAAATCATTTCAACGGAAGCATCGATGAGCTTGCGGCACTCTTCAAGCTTGCCAAGGACAGGGTGAGCGATGTGACGCTTCTTGCCGAGAATACTCTGGCACAGATGATGTTCGTGAAGGGCTATCTGGAATACATTTATGATATCTTCGCAACGTACTATTCCGGAAGAAGCAGAGGACTTGTGGTCAAGGCCTTCCTCAGGATGGTTGCGCATAATTATCTCATCTATGATGTGCAGGTTCCGAATTATATATTTGAGTGCCTCTATCATGAGATAATCAAGGAAAATATAGATGACGAGATATCTGTTATGGCGCTGCTGCTGTTTTTCAGCCGTCTTGAGAGATATACGGAGGATCAGAAGCTCTGGATCAAGGAGAGCGTGGAGAAGTTCATGGACGCAGGAAAATGCCTGCCGTTCTATAAGAGCTTTGCGAAGTTCGTAAGACTTCCGCAGGATATCTTCCTTAAGACCTACCTTATCTACAAGGGCGAGTCAGGAAAGCAGATCTTCGTGGATTACAGATTTGACACAGGAAGCCGCAGCAGGTCGGCGGTGAAGAGTCAGCGTATGGAAGAAGTCGTACCGGGCATCTATGTTATGGAATATGTTGTATTTCACGGCGAGCGTCTGGTTTATGAGATAAGCGGCGTGACCGGCGGAAATGCAAAGATCATCGAAAGCGACTGCTTCAAGTCAAGAAACTATGACAGAAGAGGCATTGACCGTTTTGAGATGATAAATGATATGCTCGTCAAGCAGGAAATGCGTGAAGACAGGGATCTTCTTGAGGATCTTGATGTTTACATCAATATGCTTCATCTATTCGAGGAGAATCTGAGCATACTCTGATCTTACGCAGGAGATTTTCCGGAGGCTTTTTGGATCAAGGATTTCCTAAGCGCAGGAAAGAATACGATGAATTATAGATAGAAACAGGAGAAAATGATGGCAGAGGCATTTTACATAGGCATGGATCTTTGCACGGATTTCACGCAGATGAGCTATTATAATGATATAAAGCGTGAACCGGAATCAATAAGCCAGCTGAACAATAAAGAAACATATATGATGCCGAATATCCTTTTCTACAGCAGGGATACAGAACACTGGTATGTAGGCGGTGAGGCGTCTGAAGCAAGATTTAATGAGGACGGCATAATAGTTGACGGTCTCTTTGAGAATCTTCAGAATCCGGAGCCCCTTGAGGTGGCAGGCAGGAAATATACATATAAGGAACTTTTCCTTATGATGATAAAGCTGCATATAGATTCATTTCTTTATAGATATGAGCAGGCTACCGTGAAGAAGCTGGTGATCTCGATACAGGAATACAACAGGGATATCCATCAGATACTTTCGGGACTTTACAAGATAATGGATGTGCCGGAAAGCGCGATAGAGATAACGAGCCATATGGACAGCGGACTGTATTATATATTTAATCAGGAGCAGGATCTCTGGGTCAACAGCGTGGCGCTTTTCGATTTCAGTGCCGAGGGACTGGATTATTACAGGATAGACATCATCAGGAATAAGAAGCCGGGTATCATTACGGTGATACATGAGGATTATTCAGAGCAGATGAGCCTTGCAAAATACGGAACCGATACACACTCGATGGATAATGATTTCGCAAGGATAGCGGATTATGAGACCAAGGAAGCTTATATCTCATCGGTATTTCTTACCGGAATAGGCTTCTCGGGAAAATGGATGAAGAAATCCACGAATGTTCTCTGCCAGGGCAGACGAGTCTTCGTGGGTCAGAATATATATACCAAGGGTGCCTGCTACAGAGCGGTCGGCGGTGAATATAAGGAATTCTATGAGAAATTCTTCATAGAGACCAAGGAAAATGTACTTTTCGATGTGGGAATTTCCCTCGGAGACGAGAAGGATACATTTGTTCCTGTGGCGGAAGGCGGAAAACAGTGGTATAACACTCATGGAAAGATTGAAGTTATACTGGACGATACCGATAAGGTAACGCTCTGCTACAGAGGACGGCATACAGGTGAGGAAGCCAGAGAGACGGTCAAGATCCACGGCATACCGAAGAGACCGAACAAGACAACAAAGCTTTCGCTTTCGGTCGAGTTCGAGAATCCGACGGACGGTGCGGTGATCATCAAGGACATGGGCTTTGGCAAGCTCTTCCCGACAACGAACAAGATATACAGAAAAGAATTCAGTATAAAGGATCTGTAAGAAGAATATGTCGAAATTAATCGTATGTACAACTAAAAAAGCAAGTGTGCCTTTCACATTTCTGAATACGAAGGTTGAGATATATACCTACGAGGAGCTGTGCTTTTACATTTATAATAATACCGTTCTGATCAGCAAGTCGTCGCTTTCTGAGAAGCTTTTCGACTGGATCAGAAATGAGCTGGAGATGCCTGCCCTTGCAGACAGGCTGACCGGTATGGTCAACAAGACCTCCTACGCACAGGAGCTTCTTGTGGAGATCCTTTCAGCCGGCAATTATTATACCTCTGACGAGGTCAAGGTCTACGCCGAAGCATGGCAGAAGTATAAAAAGCTTTCTCCGGTTCAGAGACTTAAGCTCAAGGCTGATGGTTATCTGGGCTACAGGAGGTACATAAAGGCGGCAAACATTTATGATGATATCATTGATATGGCTGATGAGATCGACAGCAAGCCGTTTCTTGGAAATGTCTATCATAACAGGGCGGTTGCAGCGGCAAGCAATTTTGATACCGATCTTGCCAGGGAATATTTCCTTAAGGCCTACGAGCTGAACCAGAATGAAGAGTCGCGTAAGGCATATTTCTTCGTGGTGGCCGTCACGGAGGACACGGAAACCTTAAGGCAGGAGATACGCCGTCAGGATATCGAGGATGCAGAAGAGTATTTTGAGGATATCATGATGGAGATCGGTGACGCCAAGGATGACGTCCGGGAGATGACAATATTTGCAATGCTCCAGAGAGCCGTCTATAATAAGATGAATAAAGACATGAATGATTACGATAAACGTATGGATATAATACTTTCAGAACTTAAGGATAACTTCAGGGAAGAAAGCATCTGATGCAGGCGGGAGGCTATTAGATAAGACTTGCTGCGTGCGGCTGCATTTGATGAATATAAAATCACTTTGATATTTTAATTACGAGGAGAATATATAAAATGAGCGAACTTGGTAAAACCTACAACCCTTCCGAGATCGAGAAGAGACTTTATGAGAAATGGGTAAAGAACGGATATTTTCACGCTGAGGTAGACAGATCGAAGAAACCTTTCACGATCGTTATGCCGCCTCCAAATATAACAGGACAGCTTCACATGGGTCATGCCCTTGATAATACTATGCAGGATATTCTTATCCGTATGAAGAGAATGCAGGGCTACAATGCTCTCTGGCAGCCGGGAACAGACCATGCAGCTATAGCTACAGAGGTTAAGATCACCGAGGCTTTAAAGGAGCAGGGTATAGACAAGGCAGATCTCGGTAGAGAGAAATTCCTTGAGAGAGCATGGGAGTGGCGTAAGGAATACGGCGGACGTATCATCAATCAGCTGAAGTCATTGGGCTCTTCAGCAGACTGGGACAGAGAGCGCTTCACCATGGACGAAGGCAACAACAAGGCCGTAAATACAGTATTTAAGAAGCTCTATGACAAGGGCTGGATATATAAGGGATCACGTATCGTTAACTGGTGTCCGGTTTGCCAGACCACCATTTCCGATGCAGAGGTTATACATGAGGAGCAGGAAGGTCATTTCTGGCATATCAAGTATCCTGTAGCAGGCGAGGAAGGACGTTTTGTTGAGATCGCAACCACACGTCCTGAGACAATGCTCGGTGATACCGCTGTTGCTGTAAATCCTGATGATGAGAGATATACAGACATCGTTGGAAAGACACTTATCCTTCCGCTTGTCAACAAGGAGATCCCTGTTATCGCAGACAGCTATGTTGATAAGGAGTTCGGAACAGGCTGCGTTAAGATCACACCTGCTCATGACCCTAACGATTTCGAGGTTGGCAAGAGACACAACCTTGAAGAGATAAATATCATGAACGATGATGCGACTATCGCAAGCATCGGTACAAAGTACGACGGAATGGACCGCTACGAAGCAAGACGCGCTATAGTAGAGGATCTTGAGAAGCTTGGACTTCTTGTTAAGGTTGTACCTCATACACATCAGGTTGGTACACATGACCGCTGCAAGACTACAGTTGAGCCTCTTATCAAGCCACAGTGGTTCGTTAAGATGGAAGAGATGGCACGCCCTGCAAAGGAGGCTGTTGTATCCGGAAAGCTTCGTCTTGTTCCTGAGAGAATGAACAAGGTTTATTATAACTGGCTGGATAATATCCGTGACTGGTGTATCTCACGTCAGCTGTGGTGGGGCCACAGAATTCCTGCATATTACTGCCAGGACTGCGGTGAGACTGTAGTTGATTTTGAAGCACCTCACGTATGTCCTAAGTGCGGCGGAAATCATTTTAAGCAGGATGAGGATACTCTTGATACATGGTTCTCATCAGCACTCTGGCCATTCTCTACAGTTGGCTGGCCTGATACAGATTCAGAGGACTATAAGTATTTCTTCCCTACAGATGTACTGGTAACCGGATATGACATCATTTTCTTCTGGGTTATCCGTATGGTATTCTCTTCAATCGAGCAGACAGGAGAGCTTCCTTTCCATACAGTTCTGTTCCACGGACTTGTAAGGGATGATCAGGGACGTAAGATGAGTAAGTCTCTCGGAAATGGTATCGATCCGCTTGAGGTTATCGACAAGTACGGTGCAGATGCACTCCGTTTCACACTTATCACAGGAAATGCACCTGGAAATGATATGCGTTTCTACTGGGAGAGAGTTGAGGCAAGCCGTAACTTCGCAAATAAGATCTGGAATGCTTCAAGATTCATTATGATGAATGAGGCACCGGCTTCGGCAGAAGGCATTGTAAAGGATGCCGATCCTGTATACGATAAGATGCCGGAGAACCTTACAACAGTTGATAAATGGATCATCAGCAAGATGAACACCCTTGTTAAGGATGTTACCGACAATATGGAGAAATATGAGCTCGGTATTGCTGCTGACAAGATATATAACTTCCTTTGGGAGGAGTTCTGTGACTGGTATATCGAGATGGTTAAGCCACGTCTCTGGGATGAAAATGACAGCACAAGAAATGCAGCGCTTTACACACTTAAGATGGTACTCGCTAACTGCCTGAAGCTGCTTCATCCTTATATGCCGTTTGTTACAGAGGAAATCTTCTGCACACTTACTGGAGAAGAGTCTATAATGATCTCTGACTGGCCTGCATACAGAGATGTATGGAACTTTGCGGAAGAGGAGAAGGACATCGATGTCATCAAGGAGGCCGTAAGAGGCGTAAGAAATATCCGTACAGAGATGAACGTTCCGCCAAGCAGAAAGGCAAATGCATTTGTTGTATCTGACAAGGCTGATATCAGAAAGATATTTGAGGAATGCGCTTCTATCTTTGCAAAGCTTGCATATTCGGACAGTGTAGCCGTACAGGCTGACAAGACCGGTATTTCGGATGATGCTGTATCTGTAGTTATTCATGATGCAGTTGTTTATATTCCATTTGCAGAGCTTGTTGATATTGATAAGGAGCTTGAGAGACTTGGCAAGGAAAAGACACGTCTTGAGGGCGAGATCAAGAGATGCGAGGGAATGCTTTCAAATGAGAGATTTATCTCTAAGGCACCTGTAGCAAAGGTTGAAGAAGAGAAGGCTAAGCTTACAAAGTATAAGGAAACCTATGATCAGGTTGTAGAGCGTATCAATTCGCTTGCAAAATAATTTATAACGGACAACCGGGAGTCGGACAGAATTTTAAGAAGGTAATAGTATGGAAAAGGAAAGATCCTTAAAGAACAAAATACGTTTTCTGCTTATTGTGCCTATGCTGCTTGCAGTCATTCTGCTGGCCATAGTTTATATGACCATGGGACTTGACAGCAGGGAGACATATATCGCTACGGGCGTAATACTTCTGTATGCCCTTGTGGTGACTGTGGCATATCTCAGGCTGAGACCTGTGCTGGATGCAAATCTGGTGGACTATGCCCTTGAGCAGGGAAAGATACAGAAGGAGCTCCTTAAGAATCTTGCCGTACCATACGCTATCCTGGATCATTCCGGAAGGATACTCTGGGCGAACAGAATGTTCAGGGATGATATCTGTCACGGCGAGAAGCATGTAAGGAAGAAGATGGATTATTATTTTCCTGAGCTTACCTCCAGTGTTTTCTCACATATTGAAGATAATACCATGGAGATCTACTATGATGACAGGATCTACAATGCAGTCATCAAGAAGGTCGATCTTACAACTGTCTTCAACAAAGAGGCTGTGGAGAAGAAGAGCGACGATATCGTAATAGCATTTTATCTTTTTGATGTTACGGACCTTCGCTTCTATATGCAGGAAAATGCAGACCAGAAGCTTATCGCAGGACTTCTGTATATTGATAACTATGACGAGGTTATGGACAGCACCGAGGAGGTAAAGCATTCTATTCTGAATGCCCTTGTCGATCGTAAGATCAACATGTATCTTGCAAATATCGACGCCATAACCAAACGACTCGAAAATGATAAATATTTCTTCGTATTCCGTCAGAAATATCTGCAGACACTTAAGGACGACAAGTTCTCACTTGTAGATGAGATAAAAAATATCAATGTAGGCAATGAGATCCCTGTTACACTCAGTATGGGAATCGGAGCGGGATCGGATTCATTTGCGGACTGCTATGAATACGCAAAGGTTGCCATCGGACTTGCTCTTGGACGAGGCGGTGACCAGGTTGCATTTAAGTATGGCGACAAGGTTACGTATTACGGCGGTAAGAGTGCAGGAACGGAGAAAACGACCAGAGTAAAGGCGAGAGTTAAGGCACAGGCCTTCGAAGAGCTTCTTGCAAGCAAGGACAAGGTTCTTATAATGGCTCACCAGAGACCGGATGCGGATGCCTTCGGTTCTGCAGTCGGAATCTACAGACTTGTAACAACTCTCGGCAAGAAGGGTTATATTGTTTTAAATGAGGTCTCATCAGCTATCAGACCGGTGGTAAACAGCTTTAAAACCTCTGATTCATATGATGACCTGCTCCTTACGAGTCAGCAGGCTATCAATATGGTTGATGATAATACAATGCTTGTGGTATGTGATGTAAACAGACCGAGCATTACCGAGTGCGAAGAGCTTATCTCGCTTTGTAAGACTGTAGTCGTATTTGACCACCATAGACAGTCGAATGAAGCGATCACCAATGCGACTCTGTCATATATAGAGCCATTTGCCTCTTCAGCATGTGAGATGATAACAGAAATGTTCCAGTATATCAGCGCCAAGCCTCGTATCAAACCGGTCGAGGCCGATGCGATGTATGCAGGAATACTTATAGATACCGATAATTTCCTTAATAAGACCGGTGTGCGTACATTTGAAGCCGCTTCGTACCTCAGAAAATGCGGTGCCGATATAGTAAGAGTAAGGAAAATGTTCCGCAGCGGCATCAGTGAGATGAAGGAGCGTGCACAGGGAATCAGCAACGCGGAGATCTATCTCGGAGTATTTGCGCTTTCGTATATTGATGCAGATCCGAATTCTCCGGAGGCTCCTACTGTTCCGGTTGCAAAGGTTGCAAATGAGCTGCTTAATGTTGATGGCATAAAGGCTTCATTTGTTGTTACAGAGAATAAGGGAACGCTTTATGTTTCCGCAAGATCTATAGGAGATGTAAATGTCCAGCTGGTAATGGAGCACTTTAACGGCGGCGGACATGCAAATATAGCAGGAGTACAGCTTAAGGGCGAGTCGAAGGAGCATTTCTTCGAAGAGCTTAAGGCGGTGCTTCATGAGAAGTATTCGGAAGGAGATATTTAACGATGAAGGTTATACTACTCGAGGATGTTAAGGCTCTTGGCAAAAAGGGTCAGATAGTTGATATAAATGACGGATATGCAAGAAATTTCGTGCTTCCTAAGAAGCTCGGTATAGAGGCAACACCAAAGAATCTGAATGATCTTAAGCTTAAGAAGCAGCATGATGATAAGGTTGCAGCAGAGAATCTTGCAGATGCAAAGGCTCTCGCAGAGAAGATCGAGAAGCTTACAGTTAATACTAAGGTAAAGGTTGGCGAAGGCGGTAAGACCTTCGGCTCAGTATCCTCAAAGGAAATTTCAGAGGAGCTTGAGAAGCAGCATAATATCAAGATTGATAAGAAGAAGATTGTGGTAAAGGATGCGATCAAGGCAGTTGGCGGATATACAGTTGCCGTTAAGCTTCATCCTGATGTTACCGCAAGCCTTAAGGTAAATGTAGAAGGAATGTAATCATCATATTATGAATGAGAATAACATGTTTCCGCAGGATGCGGAGGAATACAATACTGAATATTTTGATATAAATTCGGTCTTTCCTGAGAGTAACGGATCATTTGCTGCGGCAGAAAATGCAGAGGGCGCAGGCGTACAGGACTATGCAGGAGACGCTGGAGATGCTCAAGGACAGGCATTTTCCGGAAATGCTTCAGAAAGCAGAGCGGCAGATGCTTATGCGGGCGGCGCAGATGGCGCAGCGTATGTCGGAGGTCCGGCTGATGGCGCGGCATTTGGTAATGGTTCAGTGGATGCGGCAGCATTTGGCAACGGCGCAGCTGCAGGAGGTGCGTCATCAGGTGGAAAGCGTGCGCAGAGCTCCGGTAATTCCGGCAGCAGAAATGTGCCGGCTATAAAAAGGATCATGCCTCATGATAATCATGCCGAGAAGGCGGTTGTCGGCTCCATGTTAATGGATAAGGAGGCTATAGCCGATCTTGCAGATATGCTTCTTCCGGAGGATTTCTATAATGCCGCATACGGAGCAATCTTCGAGACGATCTGCGAGCTGTATTCTTCGAAGAAAATGGTTGATATCGTAACCCTCATGGACAGTCTTGCCAAGAAGAATATCCCTGAGGAAGTAAATAATGTAGCATTTATCGGAGATCTTATCAATTCCGTTCCTACAGCCATTAACGCTAAGGGCTATGGTGAGATAGTAAGGGATAAGGCGGTTTTAAGAAGACTTATCAAGATCACGGATGAGATTTCCAAGGATTGTTATCTGGCTCAGGAATCCGTTGATGTTATCCTTGAGAGAGCCGAGCAGGATGTGTTCAAACTTTCCCAGTCAAGAAACGGATACAGCGATTTCACAGGAATGAGCGAGATCGTGCTTCAGGTTATTGAGAGCGTGGATAAAGCTGCCAAGAACAAAGGACGTATCAACGGACTTTCTACCGGTTTTATCGACCTTGATGAGAAACTTACGGGACTTCACGGCGGTGAGCTTATACTTGTTGCGGCACGTCCTTCCATGGGTAAGACTGCATTTGTATTAAATATCGCACACAATGTTGCCGTGCGTCAGAATATCCCGGTTCTGTTCTTTTCTTTGGAAATGGGTAAGAAGGAGCTGGGCGACAGAGTTATGGCGCAGGACGCGATGGTAGATGCTCAGGCTATGAAAACCGGTAATCTTGCTGACGAGGACTGGAGCAAGCTTGCGGAAAGTGCCGGAAATGTCGGTGATTCACCGATCTTCGTTGATGACAATTCATCGATAACTATCGCAGAAATGCGTTCAAAATGCCGTAAATTCAAACAGAAGAGTAATATAGGACTTATCATAGTTGACTACCTTCAGCTCATGAGCCCTAGTAAAAATGTAGAATCAAGACAGCAGTTCGTATCCGAGGTATCGCGTTCCCTTAAGGGACTTGCCAGAGAGCTGAACGTTCCTGTCATTGCACTGTCACAGCTTAACCGTGCGGTTGACTCGAGACCGGATCATAAGCCGGTGCTCGCGGACCTTCGTGAGTCCGGAGCCATCGAGCAGGATGCCGACGTTGTAATGTTCATTTACAGAGATGAATATTATAACAAGGAGACGGAGAAGCCGGGCATAGCAGAGATAATAGTAGCCAAGCAGAGAAATGGTTCCACCGGTTCGGTTGACCTGATCTGGCAGGGCAAGTATACAAGATTCGCTAATTGCGCGAGGTAATTAAAGCTCCATGCTGTATATACAGCGTGGAGTTTTTGCTTTAATTTATGCCGGCAGTTTCTACAAGAGTTTTTTTGCTTTGAAAAAAATACAGGGAGCAGCCTTCTGTATCAGAAGGTTACTCCCTGTATTTTTATAAGTTTCTGGCGAAGTGCTTCGTCGCTCATGGAATATACATCATCGATGACCCAGATGTGCATATCCTTCGCACGTTTTCTGAAGAAACCGGCGCCGCTTCCGGGATTGTCGCAAGGGGTGGCCATGATGAGAACCTTGATGGCATATTTTCCGCCGAAACGCCTTGTTACGGTCTGCAGCTCATGAAGTGCAACGCTGCCTACCTTGCCGCTCTTGCAGGATATAAATGTCGGGATAGCATCCCTCATGAGTATCACATCAATCTCATTAACTGTATCTATATTGGTAGAATTATCATATTTAATCTCTGTGAGCGGAGGCTTTTTCTCGTTTTTCTCATTTTTATCATTTCGGTCACCATTCCAGTCGATCATGGCTCCGATCACAGCATCTGTGAATTTGGTATTATCGCTGGTAGCGACATCGTATACATGAAGCTCAAGTATATTTCCGGTCTTGGTAACGATATGCTTTATCATTTCGTTCTTAAAATAAAATGAAATGCTTCTTTTGGAGATATGGAGCTCTCTCAGAACACCGATATTTTTAAGCTTGAAGAAAAGCTCGGTAACCTCTCCGAGTCCTGAACGCGGAAATGTATACAGCCCGCTTTCGTCAGGAGGATAGTTTTTAACTACTTCCTCGATGGTTGCAGTGCATTTATTCCATTTGGATTTCATGGATTTTGCGATATTCCAGATGGAACGGATATCTTTTCTGAATTCATCGGTGAATTTCCAGGTGGAATAGCTTCCTGTGAGTCCTGTAAGAGAACCGCCGTGAAGTACCATGTTGTCGGCAACAGTCATTTTAACATGACCGGCCTTTCTAACCGGTTCTCCCTCGCTGAAGTCGATCTCGGTTCCGGTGTAAGGGTCGATACGGAGAGTATCCACAGGCATTTTTGAACTGACAAAGCCAAAGGCGATAAGTATCAGCTCGCCGCCGCCGGTAAGCTCGAATTTTGCATCTTTATATTTATCCACAAGATCCCGGAGGACGTCTATTATCTGATCCAGATTGTCTCTTGAAACTTCAACGAACTTAAGCTCTGTCTCCGGGGACACGCGGGCCGTGAAGGCACGGAGGCTGTTTATCTTCTTGGTGATCATATTGGACTTATGACCGACATAAACAACCCTTTCGGGCTTATATTTTAGAATGACCATAACATTTTCAAGTGCTTCTTCTGAGAAAAATTCAACAAATGTTCCTGACATATAGTCTGCCCCTTCATATTTTTTAATATAAATACAGTATATCTCATATTTGAAAAGATTTCATCAGTTTTTACTGCAGGGACGGCGGGAGTTTCTTAAAATTATGTGTACAGTATGCTGTTTGTGTGCATTTTGACAGCAAAGAACTTTTTGACACCTGCAGTATGTTATAGTAAAATATGAGCAATGCCGGACGGAAGAAAATGCGGCAAAAGCATTAACGTTTGAAAATATAGAAGAACTGAATGCACAATAATAAGACGGCAATAACAATGGATAGAAAAGCTGCATAAACAGCAGCTTGATAGATTTGGAGAATGATATGAGATCGGCAATCATTACAGGGGCTTCATCGGGAATAGGCAGGAGCATTGCTCTTAAAATGGCGGAAAGCAGGGAATTTGACTGCATAGCAGTGAATTCCGGGCATGACGAGCAGGCGCTTATCCGTGTGGCCGCCGAGATGAAGGAAATATATAATAAAGCGGGTTCGGACAGTGAACTGCAGGTGATTACGGTTTTTGGAGATATCAGCGAGATTATTACTGCAAGGGCGATGGTCAGAAAGACTGTTTCTGTTGCCGAAAGAGTTGATGTACTGATTAATTCGGCCGCCATCTCGCATGTAGGGCTTCTTATGGATATGACTCCTGAAGAATGGCAGAAAACTGTGGCAGTAAATCTTAATTCGGTATATAATACCTGTCATGAGGTGCTTCCTTATATGGTCAGGGAGCAGAGCGGCAGGATAGTGAACATTTCTTCAGTCTGGGGACTGGTCGGCGCATCATGTGAGGTTGCGTATTCAGCTGCAAAGGGCGGCGTAAATGCGTTTACGAAGGCTCTGGCCAAGGAAATGGCACCATCTCACATTTCCGTAAATGCGCTTGCCTTCGGCATGGTTGATACCAGAATGAACGGCCATTTATCGGAGGAAGAGAAAGCCGAAATCTACGAGGCTATCCCGGCAGGCAGGGCAGCAAGCCCGGACGAAGCGGCGGAGGCAGTGCTTAAGCTTCTTGCAATGCCGGAGTACCTTACCGGTGAAGTGATAAAATGTGACGGCGGATGGATATAGAATTTTATACATTTGTTATAGAAAGGATATACAGCGGTATTTATGAAAGATAATAACGAAGAATACGATGAGTATGACGAAGAATATGACGGATATGAAGAAAATGAAGAATACGAAGGGGAAGAGGCTGTAACTGATACTGAGGAAAGCTATGAGGATTACAGCGAGGATGTGCCTGAGAAGAAAAAGAAGAACAAAAAGCCGAGTGCTGCAGGCCTTTTCTTTACTTATTTCTTCAGAGGCATTGTTATAATACTTCTTCTTGTTATCATCGCACTCAGTGCATTTCTTGTAAAAGAGATCCTTGATGGTAAAAAGATCAGGGAAAGCAAGGGAACCAAGGCTGCTGTGGATGAGTCGATCCTTACAGAAGAGAAGGACAAGACGGATGAGTATATAAAGGGCGACAAAACCACCGAAGAAGCAGCCACAGAGAATACTGAGAATCCGAACGGACTCGGCGATGACAATACGCTTACTTCTTCCAAGGAGCTCCGTATTGCAGTACTTAATGCTACAGAGGATGTTGAAGGACTTGCGGGAAGATGGGCAGCAAAGCTCGCAGAGGACGGCTTTACTGATGTTTCACCGGCAAACTCATATATGAAATATGAAGTAACAAGGATACTTGTAGCTGAAGAAGGCATGGGAACAGACCTTCTCAAGTATTTCCCGACAGCCAGCATTTCCGTTGGTTCGCTTACAAGTGACGATACAGACGCGGATGTTGACGGTGTAAAGATATTCATAGTAGTAGGCAACTCGGATTCTGATCAGTAAAAACACCCAAAAGTGCCCGAAAGTGCCCAAAATACGTGAAAAAATACTTAAAAATGCCTAAAAATCAAGGTTTGTTATGAACAAAATAACAGAAAAACCGCTTTCGCAGTTTTAAAGGGCCTTTTGTGTTTGGTGAAGGTTTCACAAAAACAAAGGTTAATTAAGGGTTAAAATAAGTTTTTTTTGTGAATTATTTACAGTGGTATACAGATATTATGCAAACTCAACAAATGATTTTTTCTTTTTTTATGCAAATCTAATATGGCTTAAAATAACGAAAAGTTGTATTATTTTGACAGTCAGTAAGAAATAAAACGTAGCTATATAATATTTTAGGAGGATAAAAAAATGGCTAGTTTATCATTAAAGAATGTTTACAAGATCTATCCAAACGGATTCAATGCTGTTAAGGATTTCAATCTTGAGATTCAGGACAAGGAGTTCATCATCTTCGTTGGACCATCAGGTTGTGGTAAGTCTACAACACTTCGTATGATCGCAGGACTTGAGGACATCAGTTCAGGAGAGCTTTGGATCGGAGATAAGCTTGTTAATGACGTAGAGCCAAAGGACAGAGATATTGCGATGGTATTCCAGAACTACGCTCTGTATCCACATATGTCAGTTTATGACAATATGGCATTTGGTCTTAAATTAAGAAAGGTACCAAAGGAGAAGATTGATAAGGCAGTTCATGAAGCAGCTAAGATCCTTGAGATCGAGCACCTTCTTGACAGAAAGCCAAAGGCTCTTTCCGGTGGTCAGAGACAGAGAGTTGCCATGGGACGTGCTATCGTTCGTGAGCCAAAGGTATTCCTTATGGACGAGCCTCTCTCAAACCTCGATGCTAAGCTCCGTGTACAGATGCGTGTTGAGATCTCTAAGCTTCATCAGAGACTTCAGACAACAATCATCTACGTTACACATGACCAGACAGAGGCTATGACTCTTGGTACAAGAATCGTAGTTATGAAGGATGGTATCATCCAGCAGGTTGATACACCTCAGAACCTCTATGATCATCCAACAAACCTCTTCGTTGCAGGTTTCATGGGTATGCCACCTATGAACTTCATCGATTGTAAGGTTGTTAAGTCAGGACAGGACGTTCTTCTTATGTTCGGTTCTCACTCAATCAAGGTTCCAGATGCTAAGGCTGCTAAGCTTATCGCTGGCGACTTCATCGACAAGGATGTTGTTCTTGGTATCCGTCCTGAGGATATTCATGATGAGCAGCTCTTCATCGAGTCATCACCAGAGTCAGTTATCGACGCTAGAATCAACATTTACGAAATGCTCGGTGCTGAAGTTTATCTGTACTTCACAATCGATCAGTTCGATATCACAGCCAGAGTTAATGCTCGTACAACAGCTAGACCTGGTGATACAGTTCAGTTCGCATTTGACCTTTCTAAGATCCATATCTTTGATAAGGAATCTGAGTCAATCATCGCAAACTAATTTAAACTGTTAAAATTTAATGAATTTTGGAGGGAAAATGCGTTAAAAAATGCATTTTCCCTTTTTTTTGCATGAATTATCTGTTAGAATAGTATGGATAGATTGTCGGGTAGTATCTTCCGGCAAGGGGAGTTATGAAAAAATGGAGAAGAGAGTAAAATAAGAGAGGTGTAATATGATATCAAATCAGATTCTACAGGATACACTTGAAGGGATCAGGAACATTACAAAGACAGATCTCGCAATCATGGATACGGAGGGCAGAACTATTGCAAAGACAGCTGACGGTATTTTTGAAGGATATGAGGATGCTGTAGTTACCTTCGCTGAATCAGCTGCAGAGAGCCAGGCGCTCCTTGGTTATCATTTCTTTAAGGTAAATGATGATAAGCAGCTTGAATATATCATCATGGCCAAGGGCGATGATGACGGCACTTATATGGTTGGAAGAATGGCTGTATTCCAGATACAGAGCCTTCTTGTGGCATATAAGGAGAGGTTTGATAAGGACAACTTCATCAAGAACCTCCTGCTTGATAATCTTCTTCTTGTTGATATTTATAACAAGGCTAAGAAGCTTCACATTGATACAGATGTAAGAAGAATCGTATTTATAATTGAGACAAAGACCGATAAGGACAATAATGCTCTTGAGACAGTAAGAAATCTCTTCGCAAGCAAGGCAAAGGATTTCATTACCGCTGTTGACGAGAAGAATATCATTCTTGTCAAGGAAGTTAAGGCAACAGAGTCTCTTGAGGATATGACAAAGATCGCAAAGGTGATCGTTGATATGCTCAGCTCAGAAGCTATGATCTCAGTTCATGTTGCTTACGGTACTATCGTAAATGAGATCAAGGAAGTTTCAAGATCATACAAGGAAGCCAAGATGGCTCTTGATGTTGGTAAGATCTTCTACAGCGATAAGAATATCATCGCTTATGACAGCCTCGGAATAGGCAGACTTATCTACCAGCTTCCTATCCCTCTTTGCAGAATGTTCATTAAAGAAATCTTTGATGCTAAGTCTCCGGATGAGTTTGACGAGGAAACTCTTACAACCATCAATAAGTTCTTTGAGAACAGCCTGAATGTATCAGAGACCTCAAGACAGCTGTATATTCACAGAAATACACTTGTTTATAGACTTGATAAGATTCAGAAGTCTACAAATCTTGACCTCAGGGTATTTGAGGATGCTATCACCTTCAAGATCGCCCTTATGGTCGTTAAATATATGAAATATATGGAAAGCCTTGATTTCTAGGCAAACTCTGGCTTTTTCATTCATTAGTTAACTGGAAGGAACATTGTATCATGATCACGATGGAAAATGTAACCATGAAGTATTCAGCGGATAAGGTCGCGCTGAAGGACGTAAATATCAATATAGAAAAGGGCGAATTTGTCTTTGTTGTAGGATCCAGCGGTTCCGGTAAGACAACATTTATCAAGCTTCTTACAAAGGAGCTTAATCCGACCAAGGGTAAGATATCTGTTGCCGGATATAATTACAACAAGATCAGAAGAAGACAGATTCCAAAGGTCAGGAGAAAGATCGGAGTAGTATTCCAGAACTTCAGACTCCTGAATGACAGAACTGTATATGAAAATGTTGCATTTGCTCAGAGAGTTATCGAGACTCCGTCAAGATATATCAGAAAGCAGGTTCCTGCTGTACTTACCATGGTTGAACTCGCTGACAGATATAAGGCTTATCCGAGACAGCTTTCGGGTGGTGAGCAGCAGAGAGTTGCGATAGCAAGAGCTATCGTAAATAAACCTGATATCATCCTTGCGGACGAGCCTACAGGTAACCTTGATCCTAAGACCTCATGGGATATCATGAATCTTCTTGAAGACATTAATTCCAAGGGAACCACAGTTGTTGTGGTTACTCACAATAAGGAGATTGTAAATGCCATGAAGAAGAGAGTTATAACACTAAAGAAAGGCGTTGTGATAAGCGACGTTGAGAAGGGTGGATATATAGATGAGGATTAGTTCTATTTGGTACAGTTTCAGGCAGGGTGTTAAAAATATAAGAAGAAATCTTCTTTTCTCGCTGGCATCCATTGGAACCATCGTTTCATGTTTATTTTTATTTGGTATATTTTATGCAGTTGTAGTTAATTTCAAATCGGCTATGAAGAGTCTTGAGAATTCAATCTCAATCTCGGTTTTCTTCAATGAAGACGCTGATATCGATCTTCTCGCTGCACAGATCAGAACGCGTGAAGAGGTTGATACATTTGATTATATTACCGCCGAAGAGGCATGGCTTAAGTATTCAAATGATACCTATGACAATCCTGAAGAAGCAAGAGCAGCCTTCGGTGACGATAATCCGCTTGCAAAATCAGCTTCCTTCTCAATAACCATGAAGGACGTAAGCAAGCAGGCTGAATTTGTACGATTCCTTGAGGGACTGAATGGCGTAAGAAAGGTCAAGAGTTCGCAGAATACTGCGGATACCATTTCTTCCCTTAATATGTTCGTTGGATATGCTTCAGCGGGAATCATAGTGATACTTCTTCTTGTATCAATATTCCTTATCAGTAATACGGTTACGATCGGTATTACAGTTCGTAAGGAAGAGATAAGGATCATGAAGCTTATCGGAGCTACAAACTTCTTCGTAAGAGCTCCGTTCATAGTAGAGGGTGTACTGATCGGACTTATCGGTTCAATCATCCCTCTCGTACTTATATACTATGCATATGATGCGATACTTAATTACGTAGTCGGAAGACTTACACTTATCAAAAAGCTTTTCGAGTTCGTATCAATAAATGAGCTCTTTAGTGTACTTATTCCTGCAACACTTCTTATAGGTGTTGGAATAGGTTTCCTGGGAAGCGTATTTACTACCAGAAGACATTTGAAGATCTAGTATAGCTGCTTTTAGTACAGTTGATCAAAATATTATGGCATTAGCAGGTGACTGACACCTGATGTTAAAACGGGAGGAATGCTAAGTGAAGAAGGACTTAGTAAAGCTTATTGCCTCTGTATTTACAATGTGCTTTTTGCTTTTAATATGTGCATATTACAGTAACGCCGCTATCGGAAAAAACGGTAGTGGCGAAACTGTTTGTAGGGCGGCTACTCCGTCAGACGCAGATACAACAGAAAGTACCGGTACTGAGAATACAGAAGATTCGGGGCAGAATGATACAACTGAAAATACGACTGAAGCAACGACAGGACAGGAAGAAACAACTGCGGATGGCACAGTGACAGATGAAAATGGAAAGCCGGTCCTCACAGAGTATGTTACTGATGAACACGGTAATCAGGTAACTGATGAGAATGGCAAGCCGGTAACTACCGAGGTAGCGACCGACGAAAACGGTAATCCGATCATTTCTACAGAACACACGATAAAGATCGATCCGGAGGAGATTAAGAAGATTCAGGACCAGCAGGAGTTATACAAAGAGGATCTTGAATCTGCCAAGACGCTTATAGATAAGCTGAAGGGAAGTCAGAAAAGCTTCCTTGAACAGATCGAGGAGATAGACAGACTTCTTATCACATGTGAAACAAACATGATGCAGCTCAAGGAAGTTAAAGAGCAGTATGAAGAATATATCATACAGACCAGTAAGGAGCTTGACGAGATCCAGGTTGAGATCGATGAGAGATATGAGAAAATGAAGAATCATATCAGGGACGCATACGAAAGCGGACAGGTAAATGTCATTGATGCGATACTTTTCTCGGTAGATCTTATAGATGTCCTTAACAGGACAGAATACATGGATCAGGTAAGGCTTTACGATCAGAATATCCTTCAGACATACCTTGATAAGAAGAAAAAGCTTTCCATCCAGAGAACGCTGCAGACAACTCTTCGTGATGCTATAGTATCTGTTGGGGAAGACTATAACACAGAGTACGAAGCAGTTCAGCTCCTTCTTGCAGAGAAGAAGAGGCAGGTTGAAGGCTTTGACAACGCGATCGATCCGATGCAGCAGGAGGCTGATAAGATCGAGCAGATGTATAATGAGCTTGATCTCAAGATTGCTTCATATGAGGCGGCTGCAAGCGGCGGAGCATATGTTTCCGTTGATGGAAAGATAATCATTCCATCCATTGAAGGAAAGGGCGGTCTGGTATGGCCTATGCCTTCAAGCTATGATATAACATCTTATTTCGGATACAGAAATGCACCTACAGCAGGTGCAAGCTATTATCACAGAGGCATTGATATTTCATGTCCTATGGGCAGTCATGTTATCTCTGCAATGGACGGAACAGTAATATATACCGGCTATATGGGAAGCGGCGGTATAACTGTAATGGTTGATCATGGTGGTGGAGTATCTACTGTTTATCATCATTTGTCATCATATGCAGTAAAAGAAGGAGATGTGGTTAAAAAGGGACAGCTTATAGCATTTTCGGGGAGCACAGGAGTATCGACAGGTCCTCACCTCCATTTTGGAGTCAGAATAAATGGTGAGTACACGGATCCTCTGCAGTTTTATCGTTAATAATCTAATGACAGGAGAATGATAAAAAAATGAAAAAGCGAATATGCAAAGTGTCTGCCGGACTTATGGCACTTTTAATGGGAATGACAGCTATAACGGGATGCGGCAAGGAAACCGTAAGCGACCATAAAAGTTCTGATTTTAAGGCTTCAGATGATATCGAAGGCGTATTTGATCCAAAATCCAAATCAGCCCTTAAAAAGACTCAGGAGATAGAAAACCTGGTCAATTATTATTACTATTTTGAAAAAGATTATGATAAGCAGGAAGAATCATATTATGACGGAATAATGGAAGGTCTGGATGATCCGTATTCTGTTTATTATACCAAGGAAGAATACAAGAGACTTCTCGAGGATGACAGCGGTGAGTTCACCGGTATCGGAGCCACTGTTTCCAAAAATATTGATACAAATGAGATCAGTATCGTTAAGCCTATGGAAGGCAGCCCTGCGGCAAAGGCAGGCATGCTTCCGGGAGATGTAGTTGTTAAGGTTGATGAAACTGTAATAACTCCTGATATGGAGCTTGAAGCAGTAGTTAACATGATAAGGGGCGAAGAAAACACTGATGTAACCGTTACAGTTAAAAGAGAAGGCGTCAGTGAAGAGATAGTCCTTAAGATTACAAGAGCAAAGATAACAAATCCTACGGTTTCTTATGAAATGCTTGACGGAAATATAGGATATATCAAGATAGATCAGTTTATTTCTGTTACAGCAGACCAGTTTAAGAATGCAGTAGATGACCTTCAGAGTAAGGGCGCAAAATCCCTTATATTCGATCTTAGAAATAATCCGGGCGGACTGCTTTCGGCAGTTGTAAGTATGTGCGATTATCTGGTTGATGATAATGTAACTGCTCCGGGCGGCGAAGGTGCCGGAGATATCCTTTATACCAAGGATAAAAATGATAAGAACATTGAGAAATACGGATGCTCAGACAAGCACTCGGTAGATCTTCCGATGGTAATACTTGTAAATGAAAACAGTGCCAGCGCATCTGAGGTATTTACAAGCTGTATGCGTGATTACGGTAAGGCTACGATTGTAGGAACGACTACATTTGGCAAGGGTATAGTTCAGACTATCTTCCCACTGTCAGATGGTTCGGCAGTTAAAATGACCATTGCAAAGTATTACACACCTTCACATACAGAGATACACAAGATCGGTATATCACCTGATGTTGAGGTTGAGCTTCCGGATGATCTTAAGAAGAAGGTTACCATCCCCCACAAGGATGATACACAGCTTCAGGCGGCCGTAAAGGCTCTTGGCGGAGCACCGCTTACAGATAATTAATATCCGTAGCCGGCAGAATACGGCGGATAGATGCAGCGCAGCCTTAAAGCTGCAGATGATATAAAGTAATGCAGATTGGAGATTAGACATTGGAAAAGGAACTTATTATCGTCCTTGATTTTGGAGGACAATACAATCAGCTGATAGCCAGAAGAGTCAGGGAATGCAATGTTTATGCGGAGGTTCATCCGTACACACTTCCTATTGAGAAGATAAAGGAAATGAATCCGAAGGGAATCATTTTCACAGGAGGTCCAAACAGCGTATATGATCCGGCTTCACCTTCATATACAGCAGATATCCTTGAAGCGGGCATACCTATCCTCGGAATATGCTACGGAGCCCAGCTTATCGCTCATCTTGCAGGCGGAAAGGTTGCGACAGCTCCTGTAAGTGAATATGGCAAGACAGAGACTTTCATTGATGCGATCGATGAGGAGGACGGAGTTCTCGGCCAGGTAAGTCTCAGCAGCTCACTTATTTTTGATAATATTAAGCCTGTTATCAACACATGGATGAGTCATACTGATTATATTGCGGAGCTTCCGAAGGGCTTCCATGTGACAGCACATACAAATGACTGCCCTGTTGCAGGTATGGAAAATGAAGAAAAGGCTATCTATGCCGTACAGTTCCATCCTGAGGTTATGCATTCAGAGCAGGGTAAGGACATACTTAGAAACTTTGTTTATAATGTCTGCAAATGTAAAGGTGACTGGCAGATGTCATCATTTGTTGAAACGACAGTAGAAGCGCTGAGAGAGAAGATCGGAAATGGCAGGGTGCTCTGTGCACTTTCCGGAGGCGTTGATTCTTCGGTTGCTGCAGTTCTTCTCTCAAAGGCAGTAGGAAAGCAGCTGACCTGCGTTTTTGTCGATCATGGTCTTTTACGTAAAGATGAAGGCGATGAGGTAGAGGCTGTATTCGGACCAAATGGAAATTACGATCTTAATTTTATTCGTGTAAATGCGAAGGAAAGATTCTATCTTAAGCTTGCAGGAGAGACTGATCCGGAGCGTAAGAGAAAGATCATCGGCGAAGAGTTTATACGTGTATTTGAGGAAGAGGCGAAGAAGATCGGAGCTGTTGATTTCCTTGCACAGGGAACCATTTATCCTGATGTCATCGAATCAGGCCTCGGTAAGTCTGCAGTGATCAAATCACATCATAATGTAGGCGGACTTCCTGATTATGTTGATTTTAAAGAAATAGTCGAACCGCTCAGAATGCTCTTCAAGGACGAAGTAAGACAGGCCGGACTCGAACTTGGTATACCGGAATATCTTGTGTTCCGTCAGCCATTCCCGGGACCGGGACTCGGCGTTCGTATTGTTGATGATATCACAGCCGATAAGGTAAGGATAGTTCAGGATGCAGATGCAATCTTCAGAGAGGAAATTGATGCAGCCGTAAAGGACGGTAGGATCAAAAATGCACCTAACCAGTATTTCGCAGCACTTTCAAATATGCGTTCAGTAGGCGTAATGGGTGATTTCAGAACCTATGATTATGCCGTAGTCCTTCGTGCAGTATGCACCTCCGACTTCATGACCGCAGATTGTACAGAGATACCTTTTGATGTACTTCAGAAGTGCATGAACAGGATCATAAATGAAGTAAAGGGCGTTAACAGAGTAATGTGGGACCTTACGAGTAAACCGCCAGGAACGATAGAACTCCTGTAACAAGCCATGCACCACGAAAAAGGGATACACGGATGAATGCTTGCATTCATATCCGCGTATCCCTTTTTCGTGGTATACGGCGCCTACGGCGACGGTTATTGGCGCGGAGCGTCAATAACAGAGCATGGCTTGTTGCAGAAGTTCTGCGGGTAAGTTATTGCTGATTGATTTATGTATGGTGTATAATTCTGATATGTTAAGATATTCGATTATGGTTTTTAAATAGTGTTATGAATGAAGAACAAGATGCATTTCTCTCACTCACAACCTACCTCATTTTTTAAACATTTCTCTAACCAACGCAATTTAGTTATATCAGCCCTCTGATCAGCACGTAAAAAGTCATTATCGGGAGAACGTATTTGAAATAAGGAATAAGGCGACGTGACATTTTGATTCCCTTACCGGTATTTACCTCTTCCAGATATTTTTCAGCGCCCCAGCCGAACTTCCAGGTACAGAATATTACAAATACAACAGTTCCGAGCGGCAAAAGGATGTTACTTACAATATAGTCCTCTGAATCGAGCACTCCTCTGCCTCCGATAAGCTTAAGATTCTGCCATTTATTAAATCCGAGTATACACGGTATGCTTGTCACAAGGATAAATACAAAGTTAAACGCGATCGATCTGAGTCTTGACCATCCGACATTATCCATAAGTGAACGGACAAGATTTTCAAAAACTGCTGTAACGGTCGAAAAGCTTGCGAAAACCATGAATACGAAGAACATGGTTCCCCATATCCTTCCTCCTGTCATATCCGCAAATATCCTCGGAAGTGTTACAAATATCAGCGAAGGTCCCTGATCTGGTTCTACATCGAAAGAAAAGCATGCAGGAAAGATAATTAGTCCCGACATTATTGCCACAAAGGTATCCAGCCCGATGATACGGACCGACTCACCTGTAAGAGTACTCTTCTTATCCATATAGCTGCCGAATATTTCCATAGCGCCTATTCCGAGGCTTATGGTAAAGAATGCCTGTGTCATGGCTCCTGAAATCACATTCGTCCAACCCGCTTCCTTAGCTTTGGCCGCATCCGGAAGCAGATAAAACTCTATGCCCTCTCCTGAGCCTTTCAGCATAATACTGTTCACAGCAAGTACAACAATAAGAAGAAGCAGACCTATCATCATAACCTTGGTCACACGCTCCAGACCTTTCTGTACGCCGAAACATAACACGCCAAAACCAAGAGCAATAATTATACCTGCAAATATAAACATCTCTGTCGGATTTGATATCATTTTATCAAAAACCGCACCTGTCTCTTCCTTTCCGACATTGTCAAAGTCTCCCACAAGGAACTTCCAGAAATAAGCCAGCATCCAGCCCGCAACGGTTGTATAATACATCATAAGAATTGCATTTCCCGCAAAACAGACCCAGCCGAAATGATGCCATTTATGCCCATTCTTCTCGAGTTTTTTCATAGCTCTCATGGTTGTAAAACCGCTTGCTCTTCCGACGGCAAGCTCCATGGTGAGTGCCGGGATCCCCATGAGGATCAGAAATCCAAGATAGAAAAGCACAAAAATGGCACCGCCGTTCTGTCCTACCATATACGGAAAACGCCATGCATTTCCTATTCCAATCGCACATCCTGCACTTACAAGTATAAAACCAAGTCTGCTTTTAAAGCCTTCTCTCTCGTTCATTATCTATCCTCAAATCTACTTTTTTAATTTAGAAATCGCATTACAATCTCAGCAACTCACATATTATAACTGATATATTCATGAATGAAAAGAGCTGTATCAAAGCATTTATACCGCTTCTGAGGATTTTTTGATTCATTTATCCATATTTTTGCAATCAGAACCCAATAGAAAATGAGCAAACGGAGGAACAGACAGAGGGTCAGACAGAGGAAAAGATAGAGAAACCGGTAGATGATAAGGCAGAAGAGAAGACGAGTCAGATAATGGCATTTATGCTGTTGTTTGACTCGTTTTGGCTATAAATAATCCGATTGATTTCGTCAAGGATTATGATAAAATCAGTTTAACAATACTTTTGATTATAATTGGAGGAAATATGGAAAATAAAAAAGACAAAAAAAATGAAATAATGTTCAGTAGTGCACATCCAATGATTCGTCAGATGTTTCAAGATTATGATATAAATAATATAGATGATCTTGAGAATGCACTTAAAGATGTTCTTGAAAAAAATATTGAGGAGATGAAAGCGTTAGGAATTGGCGACATGTTATTTCCTGAAAGACAGAATGATAAATAAGTAGCAAAAATAGTAATAAAAATTGAAGAGAATATTCAGTTAGTGTATAATAATAATAGTTATCCGGTAAAATTTATGCTTATTTGTGGTAACGGGGGATAAAGCTATGAGCAATACTGTTATTAATTCTTCTGAAAAAAAGAAAAAACATCATTCAGGTCATTTTAAAATGATGCTGTTTATGGTGTTTCTTCTTATTGCGGCTTTTTCTGTGAGTATTTTTGTGAGCTGCGTATTATTTAACCGTTCTACAAGAGAAAACAGGAAGGAAATAATCAATAAGGCGGCCAGACTTGCTGCTGAACAGATAGATGCCGATAAGGTGGATGATTGGCTTCTGTCCGGTGCAGATGAATCATACATGAAAACCGCCGAAATTCTTCGCAGTATCTGTAATAATACTCCATATGTTCAGTATCTTTATGTATATCAGATCAGACCTGATGGATGTCATGTGGTTTTTGATATTGAAACGAATTCCAATGAGCTTGAACAATACGATGAATTACCTGAAGTATCATCAGATTATCTTGGGGATATTATCGAATTCGATGAAAGCTTTTATGATGATCTTCCAACGCTTCTTGAAGGCGGACGGATAGATATAAAAGAAACTGATGACAGTTACGGCTGGCTTTTAACTAAATATGAACCAATCTTTGATTCTAAGGGAAAATGTGTTGCTTATGTAGGAGTAGACGTTTCCATGATAGGAGTCAATGATTATAATCATGCTTTTTTAAGATGGATAGTTGTTATTTCTGTGTTTTTCCTTCTTGTTCTTATTGTTGCAGGCTTTCATTATTACCGCCATGCCAGAAAGGCAGATGAATATGATGAGTCCGAACGAAGAAGGATGGAACAGCATGTCATGTTTGAACAGACGGCTGAAGCACTGGCAGGAGCAATAGATGCAAAAGATAAGTATACGAACGGTCATTCACGTCGAGTTGCAGAGTATTCGGAAAAAATAGCAAGGGCTGCAGGTAAAAATGATGAGGAATGCGAAAAAATATATTTTGCTGCACTTTTACATGATGTCGGAAAAATCGGTGTACCGATTGGAATCCTGACGAAAAACGGCAGACTTACCGATGAGGAATTTGAACAGATCAAACAGCATCCGGTTGTGGGCGGAAATATTCTGTCAAGTATAAAGCAATCTCCTTGGCTCAGCATAGGAGCAAGATATCATCATGAACGTTATGATGGAAAAGGATATCCGGAAGGAAAAAAGGGAGAAGATATTCCTGAAATAGCGCGGATCATCGCTGTGGCAGACGCCTATGATGCCATGACATCAAACAGAAGCTATCGAAATGCAATACCGCAGCATATTGTCAGAGAGGAATTTGTTAAGGGCAGCGGAACTCAGTTTGATCCGGATTTTGCAATGATAATGATCCACATGATCGATATGGATACAGAGTACAACATGAAAGAAAATGTCTCCGGTGCCAGAATGACTTCAAAGGAAAGTGTGCGCTGCAATTCTATTTACAATGACTGTTCTGAAAGTGTGGCTGTTACAAGGCGAAAGGTAAGCACACATTTATGCAGTCAGCCGGATGAAAATATCGCTGAAGAAAACAGTCTTCCGTCTATCATTGTTTTTGATTCGTTAGATGGAAAAGTACATCCCGGCGAAGAGAATAACAGAAATATCCTGTATTTTGAATATGCCCGGATACGGCTTGATGGAAAAGTTACAGAAAAGAATGTAAGGAAGTCTGAGGTTAGAAAATGTAATCAGAAAACCGATCTGGTGAGCGTAACTACCGGTGCTGCAGAGCCCGGACAGAGGTATAAGATTGAGGCGGTAAGAAACCGCGACCATTTATATTTTAAAATTTCCGGAGAGAGTCAGATGTTTGAAGTGATCCTGGCCCTGCCTGATACTTCGCGTCATGCTTATTTTTCATTAACAGGTGAACATTGCGAGATTCACAATATTATGGTAGAAGTTGCTGATACTGTTACTGACTGGGATGATATACCGCGTATTGCGGATGAAATCAGTTATATAAAGAACAGTCCTTCCGGAAATGTTCCAAGTATACAGGTGGATGGGCCGAGACTTGATTCGACTGATGGAATATTGATAGATGATGGAATTACTCTGGATTTTCATACGATAAGTTATCCGACAGCGCGTCTGGTATGGCATTGTCCGTATCTTTGTTTATTCTCGTCTTCCGATGGCAGGGTTTTCGGGAATAATTATCGTGAGTATCTTATGTTAAGGCTTGACGGCGAGTATTATACGTCCGATGAGCAGGTTGAAAATAAGGTTTATGTTAAAAAGACAGAAGAATTTAAAGGCTGGGATAAATGGAAGGAAGATTATAAAAATGGAGTCGACTGTAATGTGATGATCAGAAGAGAAGCTGATAAGATTATGATCAGTACAGAAAATCTGGGGATTGCTATAGACAGTGTTTCGGAAGTAAAAGGTGCTGCGGACAGGCTTTATATTGCCCTGACCGGAGATCAGTGTGCAATCACGGATATTCATGCATCCCGGGAAAATCAAATGCAATAAAAAGATTAAAAGAGATGCTCGGTTGCACAAGGGTGGTTTCCTTTGGTGATGCCATAAATGACATTCCTATGTTTGAAATATCGGACGAATGCTATGCGGTAGCAAATGCGGTTCCGGAGCTGAAAAAAATAGCAACAGCCATCATCGACAGTAATGACGATGACGGTGTTGCCGTATTTCTAAAAAAGATCAGCCTCCAAGCTCGATCATCCTGTCCAGAGGCTTCTTTGCAGCAAGACGGGTTTCCTCGTCAATGATGATCTCTTCGCATTCATTATATTTTACCATGTTATAAACATATTTAATGGCGGTATTACTGGAAGGCCCCTGCAAATTACGAATCTATGTGATTTGCAGGGGCTATAAATTTAGGTTGACATTTCTGACTAAATGATATAGACTAAAACTGTCTAAAGGTAATAGACAGCGATGCGAGTAATTAAGAATATGTATTTTTTATAGAAAGGCGGGGAGAATATGCATCTTACGGAAGCTGAAAAAAGCTTAATGGATATTATATGGGAGCAGGGGGATATGCCTGCGAAGGAGTTGGTCAGACTAGCAGATGAAAGGCTCGATTGGCGCAGGACGACCATGTATACGATACTAAAGAAGCTTATAGAGAAAAATATGGTTAAGAATGAAAACGCCGAGGTCAGCTGCCTCATCTCCAGGAAGGAATATGAAAATATGCAGAAGAAGGGAGCTATCCGGAAATATTTTAGTGGTTCTCTTCCGGAGTTTGTAAATGCATTTATCAGGGAAGAAGAACTGACGGATGATGAGGTTAAGGAGCTTGAAGATATTATCAGCTCTTATAAGAAGTCGAAAAAAAGCTAAGATATGATGACTTGATGGATGATAGAGGTGTCAGCGGCAATTATTATGATGGCAACAAAGGATTAAGACATAATGATCAAATGGTCTATAAAGGGGTGAGAGTATGAAGAATGTGTTTCTTTTCTATATCGATGGATTGCCTTTAACGATACTTTTGTTATTGGCTGTGCTAATACTCCGTTATGTATTCAGAAAACAGTCGAAAAGAACCTTTAACGCTATATGGGTGCTGCTTCTTGTGCGGCTGCTGGTTCCGGTTTCATTTCCGGCCGGCTTCTCGGGTATACCGACTGTGAGTGAACTGGTGCGAGTTAATGCTTCGGACAAAAATGTGACAAACACTGTGACGGATGCAACAGGAAAAACGATAAACACTGTGACGGATGCAACAGGAAAAACGACAAACACTGTGACGGATGCGTCAGGAAAAGTTACAGATAATGTGATAGATTCTGTGGGAAATGAAAACTATACTCCGGTCAGTAGCGATAGTACAAGTAAATTATCTGGTGACAGTATGCCGGGAGCGGAAGAAGATGGCAGTTTAAAACCGCAAAAATCAGAGCCTGGGGAGCAGACGGCTGATATTATAATGATACTTCTTATTTCTGGCTGGCTTGCAGGGATAGCGATGCTTGGCACTTATTATATCGGGCGTCAGCTGCAGTTTAGGAAAAAATGCTCTGAAGCTGTTCCGGCAGAGGGCGAGAAGAATGTGTATTTATGGAAATACGCAAAGGATGCCTGCGTTACGGGACTCCTCAGACCAAGGATCTATATGCCGGAGAATCTTAAGGGAAATAAATACGAAATGGTCCTGAGGCATGAAAGGATGCATATCAGGAGACATGATAATATACTGCTGTTTCTGTATTTTATAGCGCTTATGCTGAACTGGTACAATCCGCTGGTGTGGATAGCATTTGCCCATGTACAGCACGATATCGAGCTAGCCTGTGATGAAAGTATACTGCTAGATTCATCGGTTGAACAGAGAATGGAATATGCCAGAACGCTGCTTTATATAGGAGTCAGCAGGAGAACTGAACTTTTCAGAGCGGTTTCATTTGGAAAGGGTAAGCTTAAGGAGAGGATCGTTCATATCGGAGAAGAGCATAAAGCACGCAGGATCAGGACTTCTTTATTGGTTTTTCTTCTGGCAGCTGCGATGGTACTCTGCGCGTGCAGTAAGAAGAATAAGGGCGGCAATGAAAACGGTGAAAACATAAACAGCACTGAAAACAGTAGTGAAGAACCAACCGGAAGCGACCATAAAGACAGTGAAGATGTAAGCAGCACCACTACTGAAGACAGCGAAAAGACTACCGGCGAGATAAGCAGTGAAGCCGGAGAGAGTGAAAATGTCAGGAGAGATGGCTATACAGTTGAGGATACTCATATTGAAAATGAGTATTTTTCTCTTGATCTTCACAAAGAACTTGTAGGGCTTATAAGCTATAAGCTTAAAGAGCTTGATGACGGAAGCTTTGAGGTGACATTTTATCATATTAATTCACGAGTTAGAACGCTTCGTGGGCAGCTAATGACTGTTAAGTGGATGGACTTCAGGAATCTGTACGATCCTGAGTCTGAATTCCAGGAAATGTTGTCGTCTTCTCATCTGTCGTACGTGGACAGGAGAAATACTCTGATATTTGGAAATCTGGATGGTCTTAGGTTTGATCAGTTTTATACGCTTTGGACTGAGTTTAATAGTCCGGGAGGTGAATTTGGCGTGATCTATCCGGATGAAGAGAATCTGGGAGGATACTGTATATTCCAGACCGGAAGCCCGGAAATGGATCTGAAGGATGGATATATGCTGGAATATCTGGATTGTGAAGCTTATCTTAGATATGACCTCTGCAACCGGCTGTCAGTTAAAAAGATGCCTGCTGACACTATGACAGATGAATATAAGGAAATCCTTCATAGCAGATATGAAAGAGCTGTAAAGGAAATTGCGGATGGTACAGTTACTCCGGATGATGAAAAATCTCCGTACAAGGATGAACCCGGATTGGAAGCTGGCTATATTAACACATTTAAATCAATGAAGGTGAGAAGAGATGCTATAAATGAAGACTGGCTTATTAATACTCTTGAAAGAAATGCTGAATATGTGAAGGAATTTGAGAGTAGAAACAGTGATACTGAGCATTAACAGCTTATCGGGAAGCTTAGAAGCGTTGCAGCTGCCCATAAAAAAGCGGGATCTTATGATCCCGCTTTTATTCTTATCTTCTCATTTTTCTCAAGCTGTACGATATGGCCATCCTGAACAACTATCGTGATAGTTCCGTACTTCATTCCGGATATGAGATTTTCAATCTTTTCTACATAATCAGGTATGAGAAAATGTTCGTTGACATTTGTACTGTTCATGATACAGCCCCTTTCGGTGTTTATTGGGAAGATTATATCAACTTGCCATAAAATTTGCTAATACGTAAAAGTTATCGTCTGTTATAATGTATTCTTGTATATCTTAGCATCCTTCATGATAAGCTTGATATTGTTTCTATCTGCGAGGACTGATACATCCTCAACAGGATTTCCGTCGATAACGAGGATATCAGCATATGAACCTTCTTCGAGAACGCCGATCTTACCATCCGGGTAAGGGTTCTGATAGGTTGTAAGCTTGATGAGCTCGTTGATATTTCCGGTAGCTGCAAGTAAGGTCTTCCAGTTTCCGAAACGCTTCTTGAAGTAGATAAAGTCTTCAAGCTGATACTTATCAACAAGATCAGGGTCACCGAAGGAATCAGTACCAAATACAATGTTAAGGTTGTATTTATTGATGGCTTCTGTCGCCTTTGCCTCGCCTGCAGAGACGAATTCGCCCTTCTGCTTAAGCTTCAAAAATCTCTCTCTCTCAGCATCCGCAAGTGTACTAAGATCAGGCTGTGGACGCTGTCTGCTGAACTGAGGACCTGGCATTACCCAGATATCCGGCAGAGAAGCAAGAAGCTCGGCAGCCTCGTCATCCATGAGATTGGTATGCTCAAAGCTCTTGATGCCGGCTCTTGCAGCTCGCTGGATAGATTTAGAAGTATAAAGATGTGCCATTACATAGGTTCCGTAATCAGCTGCTGCATCTGCAGCGGCTTTCATTTCCTCAAATGTGAACTGCACTGTCTGGATCGGATCATAATTAGAGGAGCAGCCGCCGCCGGCCATGATCTTGATCTGTGAAGCTCCAAGGAAGAGATTCTCACGAACGGCTCTGAGTACTTCAGGAACGCCGTCAGCTATAAGAGAAGCTCTGCTGTTAAGTCCGGGAGAGGAATAAATGCCGTCGGTAATACGTCTTGCAGCACGGCTTTCTCTAATATCACCATGACCGCTGGTCTGGGAAATGTAAGCGTTTGAAGGATAGATCCTTGGTCCGTCAAGGTAACCATTATCGATATTTACCTTAAGACCATAGGTGATTCCGCCGGCGTCACGTACTGTTGTGAAGCCTCTGAGAAGCATATCCTTTGCAAATCTTACGGAACGAACAATATTTTCATCAGGACTAGGTCCCCCTCCGGAGTGTGACACATGCACATGTGCATCTGTCAGACCCGGAATAACTGTTAAATTCTTTGCATCTATAATTTCGTCAAAGTTTTCAGTGCTGATATCGCCCTGAACTATCTCTTTGACCAGATTGTTCTCGATGACGATCTTGGCATTTTCCTTAAGCTCAGGATGCCTTCCATCGAATACATTTGCATTTATGATAAGTTTTCTGCTCATTTTTGTCTCCTTTAAAATGTTATTTACTGCAGATTGTGTGCCTTTCTTGCAAGAAGAACCTGCTCAAGTGTTGGTGCATATTCAGCGCTTCCAAGATACTGCTCAGCAAGCTTTGCGATAGTTCCGTCAGCGATGGCAGCCTCAAATGCTTCATTTACAGCGTCTCTAAGTTCAACCTCGTCCTTAGGGAAAAGGAATGCAGTACCACCCTTTGCGATATCTTCAGGTGTCTGGTCAAGCGGCTGGAAATCGATGATCTTTACGCCTGTAAGACCCTTACTCTCGATAAGGTACTGAAGGTTTGACTTTGTGAATGGATAGAAGTCTGTTGTTCCATCAGCAACGTGGTCAGACCACTGATCAACGTTTTCATTGTAGATAATGTCGAGCTTCTGATCCGGATGTGTTTCGTTCCAGTCCTCAAATACTGAAGCATAGTAGCTTGAAGGATTTGCTTCAACCTTCTTGCCTGCAAATGGTGACCAGTCATGTACTACATCTTCAGGGAAATCTTCTCTGACGATAACTCCGGAAGTAAGAAGTGTATAAACATCGCTGAAGATGTACTTCTGCTTACGTTCTTCATTTATTCCAAGATGCTGTACGACGCCGTCAAGGTAGTCTGCATCAACTGCGGCGAAGAGGTCGCCTGTTACATTCCACTCATAATCATACTGTGGAAGACGGCTCATGATCTCGTCCCAAACGGCGATATCATATCCCTGAAGATTGCCCTTCTCATCTGTCCAGATAAATGGAGCAGGACCTGTTCCGCCGGTACCGATCACAAGATGTCTAACCTTTACTGGTTCCTCAGAAGTATTGTCTTCACTGGTGTTTTCAGCATTTGCTGTAGATACTGTTGCCGGGCTGTTTGCTGCAGGGGTGTTTACTGTTGCTCCCTGCTCAGTCTTATCATCGGCGTCCTTGCCGCAGCCTGCAAGAGAAGTTGTTGCCAAAAGGCCTGTAAGTAAAAATGCTGCAAGTTTCTTAGTTGTTTTACGGATTGTTCTCATAATTATTTACCTCATTCTTTCATTATATTATATAAATTTTTTAAATAGAGTATTCCGGACCCGGAAGCATATGGTTGCGGGCCAGAAACTGCTTTGTTCTTTCATTTTCCGGAGCTTCAAATATCTGCTCCGTAGTGCCTGCTTCGATTATCTTTCCTCCTTCAAGGAAAATGACCTTTGTTGCAACATTCTTCACAAATTGCATTTCGTGAGAGACAAGCAGAAGAGTGTTGCCCTGCTTGGCGATAAGCTTTATGGTATCAAGAACCTCGCCGACAAGCTCGGGATCGAGTGCGGATGTAGGTTCGTCCATATATATCAGCTCCGGCTGAAGTGCCAGGGCTCTTGCGATGGCAACACGTTGCTGCTGGCCGCCGGACAGATGCTTTGGATAGTAATCCAGCTTGTCCGCAAGACCTACATCTGTAAGTCGCTTGATGGCTATCTCTCTTGCTTTTTCCTTATCAAGCTTTTGTACCAGCAGTAGTGCTTCCATAACATTTTGGAGAGCGGTTTTTCTCTCAAATAGATTAAAGCTCTGAAAAACCATAGCGGTTCTTCTTGTGAGGCTTCTTGTGCTTTTTTTGTCCAGCTTGGAAAGCTCGTATTCCTGATCTTCAAATGAAATGCTTCCCTGCTCTGGATGCTCCAGTAAGTCGAGACACCTTAAAAGTGTTGATTTTCCTGTTCCGGATGGACCGATTATCGCGATAACATCGCCTTTTTCAATGTCAAAGTTGATATCGTCCAGAACAACATTATCACCAAAACGTTTGCTTAAATGCCTTACGTTTATCATCCTGTAACACCTCCCTTCACAGCAGATGGTGCGATGTCCTCAGGAGTTAATATTGCGATACTGCTTTTTTTGTCAAATGGTGTAAGCTTTGCCGTGTCCCCGGCAGCTTCCTCGGATGTTACAATGGCTATGCTGCCTGCGGCTTCAGCATTTTCCTCAGCTTCTTCTGCTTTAGCAGCAGCTTTGAGGTGCTTTTTCTTCGGCTTATATGTATCCGGGATGTGTACCAGATGAACAATAAGCTTGATTATCAGCTCAAATGCTATCGTTATGATACAGTAGATGATAGCGAGTGCAACATAGGATTCAAAGTATCTGTAATCTCTTCCGGCAAGGATCTTGCTCTGTGCGGCCATTTCAACTACCGAACATGTAAATGCAAGCGATGTTCCCTTGATAAGTCCTATGATCGAGTTGCCGATCGATGGAATAGCAACCTCTGTGGCTTCAGGAATGATGATCCTTCTAAGTGTCTGCCAGTAGGTAAGTCCAAGAGAATGTGCAGCTTCGAGCTGGCCTTTGTTTACCGATTCAAATGCTGCCTTGATCGTTACCGCGAAGAATGCTGAGGTATTGATACCCAGTGTGAATATCGCATAATAGATTGGTGCGATACCTGCTACTTTGAAATGTGTTCCGTGATAATAATTGATGTATTTCAGGATTATCGGTATTCCGAAGTAACTGATGTAAAGCTGTACCAGTATTGGAGTACCTCGTATCAGTGAAATAAATACTGTTGAGATCTGTCTTAGAACCTTTATCTTTTTGATCTGTACTATCGCTATCAGAAGAGCAAGTACCAATCCGATAATGGCTGATGAAAATGTTAACCAAAGTGTGATCTTAAGATATTTAAGTAATTCCCAGAAATCCTTCCATACTACATTCCAATCAAATAGATTCATTTTTTTCTCCCTTCTTTTGTTGTTAAGATAACTGTGTGTCTGCAGAATAAACAAAGAGGCCGCCGGGTAGTATTTTATAAAATACCCTGGCAGCCTCTAATATTTTTAGTCAGCTGAGCTGTGGCGTTATCTTTTGTTGGGCTTTAATATAGCATGGTCAGAAAAAAAGTGTTAATATGTTGTTGTTATAATTTGGTATAGGCGAAAGTTATAGATAAGGGCGAGTACAAAAGAATTATTGCCTTCAGAATCTTTCATCATCTATTTGTTATAGAAAAAAACAGCCATCATCAATTTAATGATGATGGCCGCTAAAAATCTACTTATAATCAGCCTCCGAGTTCGATCATCTTATCAAGCGGCTTCTTAGCTGCAAGCCTGGTCTCTTCGTCGATGATGATCTCTTCGCATTCATTATATTTAACCATGTTATAAACATCAGCGAGGGTGGTAAGCTTCATATTTCTGCATACGCATTCCTTCGCAAGTTCATAGAATCTCTTGTCAGGGCATTCCATCTGAAGGTGCTGTACGATGCTGTTCTCAGTACCTATGATGAATTCCCTTGCGTCGCTGTTCTTAGCAAAGCTCATGATACCGGTTGTGCTTCCGATATAGTCTGCACGATCGGCAACCTCCTTGCGGCATTCAGGATGCACAAGAAGAAGTGCTTCCGGATGTCTTGCCTTGAGACGCTCTACATTTACTTTACTGATAAGAGCGTGGGTTGGGCAGCCGCCCTGCATAAGTTCGATATTTTTATCCGGGCACTGCTCGCTGATCCAGCCGCCGAGGTTCTGGTCAGGAATGAATAAAATATCTTTATTTTCTATATTATTCACGATCTTAAGTGCAGAAGATGATGTAACGCAGACGTCGCATACAGTCTTAAGCTCAGCTGTTGTATTTATATATGCAACAATGGTCGTGTTCGGATGAGCCTTCTTATATTCTACGATGGTCTCCTTGCTGATCTGCTCAGCCATAGGGCAGCCGGCGTCTGTATGTGAGAGATAAACCCTTTTTTCTGGGGAGAGTATCTTACAGGTCTCAGCCATGAATCTTACGCCGCACATGAGCACATTTTTCTGTGGAGCAGCGGCAGCCTGCTTGCTGAGTCCATAGCTGTCTCCGACAAAATCAGCGACCTCCCATACATCATGTCCGATATATGCATGTACAAGTATGCAGATATCTTTTTCTTTCTTTAGTCGGATGATCTCATCCTGCATTTCGCGAATAGTCATATTATATACCTCGAATTTATTTATCTTCTTTCTTCCAAAAATCAACCGGCTCGTAGTCCTGGAGCTGTGCCAGGAATCCGTGCTTCTCCAGCTGATCGTAGATCACATCCAGTTCCTCTTCGGTATCGGCGGAAACGGTATGATAATGATATCCGCTGGTAGCCGTCGACAGTAAATGTGATTTACCTGTCCGTATCTGTTCCATGAATTCAGCAACGTCTTTTCTGGATCGTACATTCATATCAGCTCTGACAACATTGTAGACCTTATGATAAATGAAGACATCCACGATCCGGCCGCCGTTATCGACGATCAGGTTAAGCTCCTCCTCGCACCTGTCAGGGCTGTGAAAAAGCTTGAATACTCTCTTCGGATGATCATCCTCTTCAAGAAGGTAGCCTTTTGTTGTTGAAATGATATTTGATCCGCTCTTCCTGAGAAGAGCAATATCCTGAACTATGATCTGGCGGCTTACACCAAGCTTCTTAGCCAGATCGGTGCCGGATACGGCCGTATGATTATTAAGAACTTTATAAAGTTTTTCTCTTCTTTCCTCTCCGGTCATTTTCCTTACCTCTCATTCAGTCTTGTTATTGAAATCGGTAAAATTCTAAAAAAGCTTACGCCTCATCGATAGGGTGGAGATTCTTGAGTGAGATATCAAGTATAGGTGCCGAATGTGTGAGAGCACCGCTGCTGATGAAATCAACTCCGAGATCAACAAGTCTTGCGATATTTTCTCTGGTAACATTTCCGGATACTTCAACCTCAGCCTTTCCGGAAATGATGTTCATAGCCTCCTGCATATCCTCATGAGACATATTATCGAGCATTATTATGTCTGCGCCTGCTTCAACAGCCTCGCGTACCATATCAAGGTTTTCAACCTCAACCTCGATCTTTCTTACAAATGGAGCATATTCCTTGGCCATTGTCACAGCTTCCTTAACTCCGCCTGCAGCACCGATATGGTTGTCCTTAAGGAGAACACCGTCTGAAAGGTTGTATCTGTGGTTATTTCCGCCGCCGACTCTTACTGAATACTTCTCAAAGATACGGTTGTTAGGAGTTGTCTTACGCGTATCAAGAAGCTTTGTCTTAGAACCCTCAAGAAGAGCAGCAACAGAATGAGTATATGTTGCGATTCCTGACATTCTCTGGAGATAGTTAAGAGCAGTTCTCTCACCGCAGAGGAGAGCTCTGATGTCGCCGTAAACCTCAGCCATAAGAAGTCCCTTTGTAACCTTGTCGCCGTCTTTAACGTAGAACACAACCTTTGCGTTTTCGTCAAGAAGCTTGAATACGCGCTCGAATACCTGAAGTCCGCAGATTATACCGTCTTCCTTGGCGATAAGATCAACCTTGCCGTCCTTCGCCTCAGGCATTACTGAATTGGTAGAAACATCCTCACTGGAAATATCTTCTCTGAGAGCGCTCTCGATGAGCGGGTCAACATTTAATTTAAGTGTAACTGGATCAAACATATCTATTTTCCTTCCTTTTTAGCTTTTGCGTTTTCTTTTTCCTTCTTGATCTTTTCGTATTCCTCTTCATTTTTGAAGCCGGCAGAAGCCTTGTCAGCCTTCTGGATCTCTTCTCTTACAAGACGTCTGTACTTCTCCGTGATGGTATCGTCATTTTCATATATCTTAAGATCGACCTCTGAAAAGATCCTGGCACGTAAGTCTTCCTCGTGGTTGATACCGCTGTCGAGGTTGATGCTTCCGTAATTGCCTTCAATGTATGACTTCGTGATATCAAGAGCAGCTCTCTGGGCAAATACCATGCTTTCAAGAAGAGAGTTGCTTGCCAGACGGTTTCTTCCGTGTACGCCGTTGCAGGCTGTTTCACCTACGGCATATAATCTGTCCATGCTGGTCTTTGATTCATGGTTGACCTTGATACCGCCCATAAAGTAATGCTGTGCCGGAACAACCGGGATGCATTCCTCTGAAGGGTTGAAGCCCATCTTGCGGCAGTGCTTTACTATATTTGGAAAATGAAGGCTCAGCTCGTCAGGATTTATAGGACGCATATCCTCCCATACATGCTGGGTTTCATCCTTGGCCATCTGCGCATTTATTGCAGCGGTAAGGAGGTCTCTCGGAATAAGCTCATCAACGAAGCGGTTCATATTCTTATCGTAGAGCTTTGCTCCTTCGCCTCTTACAGACTCAGAGATAAGGAAGCTTCTTTCCTCCTCGCGGTCTGTATAAAATGTTGTCGGATGTATCTGAACATAATTGATATCTCTGAGTTCCACGCCGTGCATGATGGCGATCGCAAGAGAGTCGCCGGTAAGGTGGCGGTAATTTGTTGAGTGACGGTACAGTCCTCCGATACCACCTGTTGCAAGGATGGTAACGTCAGCCTCGATCTTCTCTAAGGTATTTGCGTCGAAGCCGGCCTCCTCCCAGGTAAGGGTTTTGCCGCCTCTTGTGATCGTTGTTTCGTCGGATTTACGGATCACGGCGCCGTAGCATACGTTATCCTTCTCGATGATATCAATAAGCTTTGTGTACTCGACAAGAGTAACATTTTTCATCTTCTTAACAGCTGCAAGGAGATGGCTGGTTATCTCTTTTCCGGTTACATCCTTATGATAGACTATTCTTTTTGCACTGTGGCCGCCTTCTCTTGTATAATCAAGAGTTCCGTCAGGATTTCTTGCGAATCTTGCTCCTACGGAGATAAGGTCGGAAAGAACCTTCTGCGAGGTTCGTATCATTATCTCTACCGAAACCGGGTCATTCTCGTAATGACCGGCTTTCATGGTATCTTCGAAATAGCTCTGGAAATCAGATTCATCCTTTAAAACGCACATTCCGCCCTGAGCAAGGAAGGAATCATTCGTCTCAAGATTTCTTTTGGTAATTATTAAGATCTGTTTGTCCTTCGGAAGATTAAATGCAGCGTATAAAGCTGAGCATCCGCTTCCTGCGATTAAAATATCTGTTTTCATAGGCCAATACCTCATGATGTTTTATTCTGTTGCTGTCTTAGGACATACGATTGCGGACTGTTTCGGGTAATATCCGCAACACCTATATCGAATGATGCTATAATATCAGAAAAGTTTACAGCTGACAAGACACCTGTAAACTATTTTTGTAAATTTGTTCATCCTGCCGATTTTTCTGCCTGAAAATCTGTTATATAGACAAAAACTGACTAAAGTATCCTGACGTAAAAAAGACAGAAAATGCACAACAAGGGGCAAAAATTTAGTCATATAAATAGTAATGCAGTAAAAAATATGGTATATTGGAAGAGAAGGCGGTAAGGAACGTAAGGCTATAAAACAAGGAGAATGGTGGCATTTTACACTTAATTATGAGCCATTTCCGGATACATATTTTACATTTACTGTGAGTACAGATTCACTATACAGATAACAAAGAGGTATTAAAATGGGTTACAATTTTTACGGATGGGAAAATGCTGATGTTCAGGCAAAGTCGGAAGAGTATAAGGGGATAAGTACGCCGAGGCAGCTTTATGACATACTGTCAAATATCTGGTGTCAGTATACGGCGCCTCCAAGGCTTAGAGCAAAATGGAGCAAGGCTGATAAAACGGTGGGACAGTGCTCGATAACGGCATTTCTCGTTCAGGATATCTTCGGCGGCAAGGTTTACGGCATACCGCGGGAAGGCGGACATTTTCATTGCTACAATGAGGTTGACGGAAAGATCTTCGACCTTACAAGTGAGCAGTTTCACGGTGAAGAGCTCTGCTATAAGAATAATCCGGAGCAGTTTCGGGAGATACATTTCAAGAAAGAAGAGAAGTATCTCAGATATCTGTATCTTAGAGAGAGTCTGAAGAAATATCTTCAGGGCCATATTCCGACGAATCTGCCGGGAGGCTTCTTCATTTATGAGAATAATGAGGAAGAGACTATCCTTTATGCAGAGGATAATGTCATCAAAATGTTTGGCTGCGACACTCTTGAAGAATTCAGGGAATATGTCGGAAATTCTTTCAAAGGAATGGTTCATCCGGATGATCTTCATAAGATAGAGAACCAGATTCAGGCTCAGACCATGTTCGGTGAGAAAAGGCATGATTACGTCAGGTACAGGATCATTACGAAGAAAGGAGATACCAGATATATCGAGGATTTCGGACATCTCCTTCATGGTGTGAACGGTAAAAGCTATTTTTATGTTTTTATTGTTGATGTGGATCAGAATGAATACCTTAATAGGAACAGAAATTCATATGCTGAGGCTGAGATACTCTCAATGAATCAGGAGACAGATGCTCTGACCGGACTTTTCAATATGTCATTTTTCTATCAGAATGTTCAGAAGATGCTTGCACTGCCTGAGAATAGGCGGAAAAACATTTCAATCATTCATTTTGACATACCTAATTTCAAGCTTTTTAATGAACGTAACGGCTTCCGTTTGGGCGACGAGCTGCTCTGCGATATAGCAAAAACGATAAAAAATGAATTTAATTCCGCTGTGGTTGCAAGATTTTCAAATGACCATTTTGTAGTATGCTCAACCGGAAACAAGGAAAATATACGCGCAAAGGTTGAGAGTGTTTATAAAAAGCTGCTTCAGGCGGATGATTCTGCAAAAAAGGTAAGGATCAAGGCCGGAATATATTTTATGGATGACCGGTATACCGAGATCGGACTTGCCTGTGATCATGCCAGGCTCGCCTGCAACGGTATCAAGAGAAGGCATGATATCAATATCGCTGTTTATGATGAGATGCTCAGAGATCGCCTGAGAAAGCAGCAGTATGTTGTTGATCATGTTGATGAGGCGATAGAAAATGAATACATCAAGGTGTTCTACCAGCCTGTGATCAGGGTAAATACCGGAAAGATATGCGGATATGAAGCTCTGGTACGGTGGGTTGACCCGAATGTAGGTATACTTAATCCGGTGGATTTTATAGATACTCTGGAAGATTACCATCTTATCCACAAGATAGATACTTACGTTGTTGAAAGGGTATGCCGTGATTATAACGAGGTAATTGAAGAAGGACATATGCTTGCTCCGGCTTCCGTAAACTTTTCAAGTCTGGATTTTGAACTCTGTGATATTTTCAGTATGGTTGAAAAAACCAGGAAAAAATATAATGTTCCGATAAACATGCTGGATCTGGAGATTACCGAAACCGTGCTGAAGGATAATCCGCAGCATATTAAAGAAGAATGTGAAAAAATGAGAAATATCGGATACCAGATATGGCTTGATGATTTTGGCAGCGGTTTTTCTTCTCTCAATAATCTTGTTGAATATGATTTTGATGTGCTCAAGCTGGATCTTGTATTTTTGAAAAACTTCTGCATCAATCCAAAGACCGCAACGCTTATCAGCTGTATAGTTGAAGGGGCAAAGGAATTGGGCGTAAAAACTCTCTGTGAGGGAGTTGAAACCGAAGAACAGTATGAATTCCTGAAAAAGATCGGCTGTGAAAAGGCACAGGGATTTTATTTCGGAAAGCCTATGCCGGTAAACGAGCTTCTGGCTTATATCCGTGAAAAGGATATGAAGACTGAGTTCACCGGTGAGGAAATGAATAACTGAATAAGGATCATATAACAAAACAGCTGCGGGCTTCTGAAACCTGCAGCTGTTTTGTTGTATAAAAGCACGGATTTTCAACAGTTTTGCTGTATAAAAGCCTGGCCTTTTAACTGTTTCCACAGTTATAGGTGCAGGCTATAGCGTGATATGCTTTTTAGATATTTGAATTTAGAACTATCAGGGTGTAGTATGAGCACATGTTAAACAACAACCGAGATAACCTGGAAGAAAGGAGGCAGAAAAATGGTCGGATTATTAAAAGTTAATAGTCGATGTATCGTGAAGAGAGATCGAATGCACATCTCCCGGACACATAAGAAGACAGAAAAGTTTGATCAGTCACTTATCTGCCTTGAAGAAGAATAAGAATAAAATCCTTGTCCGGGAGTAAATGAAAGACGGATCTTTCCGTAAAAAATCAAACGATAAAGATAAAATTTAGAAATAAGAAAGGACATTCCAGATAAAGGAATTTTAAGGTGAATAACATGAGCGATTACAGATTTGAGACATTACAGTTACATGTAGGACAGGAAGAAGCAGATCCGGCAACAGACAGCCGTGCAGTACCAATTTATCAGACAACATCTTATGTTTTCCATAACAGCAAGCATGCAGCAGACCGTTTCGGACTTGCAGATGCAGGAAATATCTACGGAAGACTTACAAACTCTACTCAGGATGTACTTGAGAAGAGAGTAGCAGCACTTGAAGGCGGAAGCGCAGCACTTGCACTTGCTTCCGGAGCAGCAGCTATCACATATACTATAGAAGCACTTGCCGCAAACGGCGGACACATAGTTGCACAGAAGACAATTTACGGAGGAAGCTACAATCTCCTTTCACATACACTTCCACAGTACGGAATTGAGACAACATTTGTTGATGCTCATAACCTTGCAGAGGTTGAGGGAGCTATCAAGGAGAATACAAGAGCTATCTACCTTGAGACACTCGGAAATCCAAACAGCGATATCCCTGATATCGATGCAATAGCAGAAATAGCACATAAGCATGGACTTCCGCTTGTTATCGACAACACCTTCGGTACACCATATCTTATCAGACCTATCGAGCACGGAGCAGATATAGTTGTTCATTCAGCAACAAAGTTCCTTGGCGGTCATGGTACAACACTTGGAGGAATCATCGTTGAGTCAGGCAAGTTCGACTGGAGTAAGAGCGGAAAATATCCAAACATTGCAGCTCCAAACCCAAGCTATCATGGAGTTTCCTTCTATGATGTAGTTGGTCCTGCAGCATTTGTTACATACATCCGTGCTATTCTTCTCCGTGATACAGGAGCTACAATATCACCATTTAATGCATTCCTTCTGCTTCAGGGCGTTGAGACACTTTCTCTCAGACTTGACAGACATGCAGAGAATACCAAGAAGGTAGTTGAATACTTAAGCAAGCATCCAAAGGTTGAGAAGGTTAATCATCCTTCACTTTCAGATCATCCAGATCACGAGCTGTATAAGAAGTATTTCCCAAACGGCGGTGCATCAATCTTTACCTTTAACATTAAGGGAGGTAAAGAGGAAGCCTGGAAATTCATTGATAACCTTAAGATCTTCTCCCTCCTTGCAAATGTAGCCGATGTTAAGAGCCTGGTTATCCACCCGGCATCTACTACCCACTCACAGCTTTCTGAAGAAGAGCTGACAGATCAGGGTATTTACCAGAATACGATACGTCTCTCAATTGGTACAGAGCATATCGACGATATAATCGCAGATCTTGAAAATGGATTTGCAGCAATTTAGTTTTAACAGATTGATTTACAGTTTTCATTTTCATAGTTTTAGTAACTTATATTTTTATGATCTTCCTTAATTTATAATTTTTTACATAGTTTTCCAGAATGAGAAGCAGTCAGGTTGAGTTGGCTGCTTCTTTATTCTTGTGCGTTTAAATATGAATTTATGTTTTTTTTTTAAAACATGTATTGACAAATATAAGAAATTCTTTGTATTAATAAATTGAACACATATTTTTCGGGAGGAATTTACTTGTTAAATTTTTTGGATTTATTTGGAGGCATCGGACTCTTTCTGTTTGGAATGAGTCTCATGGGAAGCTCGTTGGAGAAGCTTGCAGGATCAGGGCTTGAGAAGATACTGCAGACGCTCACAACCAGCAAGAAGAAAAGCGTTGGTATTCTTAAGGGCTGGGCACTTGGCCTCGGAGTGACCGGTATTATCCAGAGTTCAGCAGCTACAACCATTATGCTGATAGGTTTTGTTAATGCAGGAATTATGACACTTGGTCAGGCTGTTCCGGTTGTATTCGGAGCAAATGTCGGAAGTACTGTCACCGCACAGATCCTCCGACTCGGTGACTTACAGTCTGGAAATATATTTCTGCAGCTTTTAAAACCATCTTCTTTCGCACCTATGCTTTTAGCGGTCGGTGCATTTATCTACATTTTTGTTAAAAAGCAGAAAACGAGAGATGTTGCAGGCATACTGATAGGTCTTGGAACCCTTTTCTTCGGTATGACAAAGATGGAGGAGGTTTTCGCTCCTCTTAAGGAATCGGCAAAGTTCCAGAGCTTTTTCATGTCATTTAACAATCCGTTTCTCGGAATACTGACAGGACTTGCTCTTACGGCTGTTATCCAGAGCTCGAGCGCATCTGTAGGTATACTTCAGGCCTTATCAGCTACCGGAAGCATCACCTTCGGAACTGCAGTACCAATCATTATCGGTCAGAATATCGGAAAATGCATGACCATTATCATCGGTGGAATCGGTGCAAATAAGAAAGCGAAGAGAGTTGCGCTTTCCTACCTGCTGTTTAATATAGTAGGAGCACTGATGTTTACGCTCATTATCTATTCAATATATTATACGGTAGGAATTCCGGCGTTTGCAAAGCCGGTCAACAGAGGAGATATCGCGAATATCCATCTGCTCTTCAACCTCATCATGAGTATCATTCTGCTTCCGCTCAGTGACAGAATAGCAGCTCTTACCGGAAAAATCCTTAAGGATACGGATGTTGCTTACGGTGATGAGGAGATCAGAAAGCTTGACGATATGCTTCTTAAGACTCCGGGTATCGCTCTTACACAGTGCAGAAATCTTATGTATAAAATGGGCGAGAAGCTTCGTGAGAGCTTCAGACTTGCAACAGGGCTTATCACTGAATACGACAGAGCGGCTGTAAACCAGCTGAATGAAAATGAGGACTTCATCGACCGTTGTGAGACAGTTCTTTCTTCATATATAGTACGTATCGAGAGAGAGAGACTTACTCCGGACAACAGAAAAATGCTTGTAGAGATACTGAATTCGGTCAGTGATTATGAAAGAATCGGTGATTACTGCATGAGCATAGTTTATACGGCTGAGGAGATAAATGACAGCGGTATTACCTTCTCACCTGCAGGAGCAGCCGAGATAAAGTCTATAAGCAGTGCAACAGACAATATCATAGATATGGCTTTTACAGCCTTTGAGACTGAAAATTCAAGCCAGGCATTTAAGGTGATTCCTCTGTCCAGCACGATTGCACGACTTAAGGATGTGATCGAGTCGCATCATGTTGAAAGACTTCAGGATGGCGATTGCGGCGTTGCCGGAGGCGTTGCATTATATGATCTTGTCAACAGCTTTGAGAGAATTGCGATGCATTCCAAGACTATCTCAAGGCATATAATCAACAGACTTTCCAAGGAAAGCCAGAAGGATGCACTTCACGGACAGATAATTGATAAGAAGAGCGAAGAGTACCTTGCTCTGGAGACATATTACGATTCTAAATATTTTAATTTCTAAGAAAAAACAAGGCTTGGATGATGCTTCATCCAAGCCTTGTTTTTTAATCAAGTTCGCTGCGTCCGAGCTTTTTATCATTTTTAATCTCATACATCTTCTTATCGGCAAATCGGATGGCCTTAAGGATATCAAAGCCGTCATTTAAGCTTGTAGTATATGCTCCGCTGCTGGTCTGTACTGTGTAAGGCAGCCCTGAATGAGCATTAAAATCCTTAAGATAACTATCAATCTTATGGATGATTTTTTCAACGTCGCATTCACCGATCACTACAGAGAACAGCTCATCTCCTCCGAATCTTGCAGAAATTGCATTTTCCGGGCAGGAATCCATAAGAGCATTTGCAACGGCTGCGATAGCTCTGTCTCCTTCGGCGTGACCAAAGTTATCATTTATATACTTAAGGCCGTCAAGGTCAGACATAATAACCGTTACAGGCTTATTCCTGTTTTCAGGAAGATCCTTGATATGTGAATATTTATTGTGGAAGCCGAGACGGTTGTAAAGACCTGTCAGAGCGTCGTGGTTATACATTGCGTCCATCTTCTTAAGGAGGAAACGCTGGTACTGCATATTGATAAAACCACCGATTCCAAGGCTGACCGCGCTTGTGACATTTGCAGCCCTTGAATAATTCGTTATGACATAGTCCTGGAAATAGTAGCAGTTAAAGCCAAATGGCTTATTTGCATAGTCAAGCGCATTAAATATCAGAGGATAACCGGAAGTCGCAAGCTCTGCAATCCTGTCGCGGTAGTTGCCTGAAAGCACGCTTTCCTTGTCATTTACGGTAGAATCATAGAAGAGCTCGTCCGGAAGAGGAAGCTTCTCAAATCTGTGTTCCTCTGCGTAATCTGCGTCATTTATGATATGCAGATCCTTCGGAATCTTATCGAGATCAGGGATCAGGAAATAATTCTGCTCAGGATCAAAGCATTTCTTATCAACTATACATAAATGTGTTTTGGTCTTGTGATGATGGATGCTTGCGGCCATCTGATACGGTGTTAAGCTTGTGACCATATCCGAGGTAATATCATAAAGTATACGGGCGTCGTCAAGATGACGGTAGAAGCTGTTATTAAAGCGCGCCATCAGCGTTTTGCCCTTCATAGACTGGGACTTACAGCCGCAGGATTCATTTGTTATAAGAACCGGAGATATCAGAGTGTCCTTAACCGGTTTTCCGGCAATGATATCAAGAGCAACCTCAGCGGTGCCCTCAGCAAGATAAACTGTTTCGCAGCTTACAGACGATATCTTAGGCGTTGTGAAGAATACCTCTTCATAGCCGTCGAAGCCCGAAACGATAACCTGGCCGGGAACAGAGATACCGGCGTTTATAAGCATATCGCAGGCATTGATAGCCATGATATCATTTGCGCAGATGATAGCGTCCGGGAGTATATCTCTTGCGAGTATCTTTTTCATGGCCTCTCTGGTCGGATCAGCCCAGAAATCACCGTAGCTAAGCATGCTGTCATCAAAGGCAATGCCGTTTTCGGCGAGCACCTTCTTGAATACTTCGATACGTTCATCGGAAAAAACATTATTTGGAAGACCGGCTATCATGTGCGGCCTTTTTACATTATGATCTTCTATGATATGACGGGTGATATTCTCAAAGCCCTTCTTGTAATCGAAATTAATACTGACGCAGCCTTCGTAGCTGCCATCGATGATGATGACCGGAACGTTATTCTCCCTGGATCTGGAGATGATGCGGTTGGCTACAGTATGGCTTTTGATCTTCTCATCCATTATGATGACGCAGTCCAGCTCATCATAAGGCATAATATCAAAAACATAGGTCTCAGCCGGACTTATGCTTTCATCCCAATAAATATCCGAATTGATAGTAAAGATCATCAGTGCACAGTCGTGACATTTAAGAGACTCATTCAGAACCTCGATATACCCGTGAATCTGAGGGTCATAGGCACGCGATGTGCAAAGTGCAACAAGTTTCTTCCCATTTATCATTCTTTGTACCTCATTAGGGTGTGTGCACTTCGCTTGGTAGTCTGATACTTATTTGCAATAGGTTTCAATAAATGTTTCGAAAGGTATTGGCTTTGAATAATAATAACCCTGGAACGAACTGATCTTGTAATCACGAAGGATCCTGATCATTTCTTCATTTTCAACTCCTTCAACACAAACCTCAGTGCGGAAGGAATCGGCAACGCTTATGATGGATTTGATCGTTACGCGGTCAGTTTCGCTGAATTCAATATCCTTTACACAGCTGCGGTCCACCTTGAGGGTGTCCACCTTGATGGCTCTCAGTATGTAAAGGGCCGAGAAGCCTGTTCCAAAGTCGTCAAGTGCAATATGAATACCATTATCCTTGAAAATGGAAATGACATTCTTAAGGAGCTCCATGTCAACAAAACGGCATCTTTCGGTTATCTCAAGACAGAGATTCTGTGGTGGGAAACCGGTCTTACGGATGATATTTAAAACGTTATGGACAAAGCCCTCCTGCTCAAACTGAGCGTATGAGAGGTTGATGTTGATGACGATATCCGGATGCTTCTCGAGGAACACCTTGCCATCGGTCATGGCTTTCTCTAATATCCAGTTGCCGAGAGTAGGGAAGAGAGCATCCTGCTCAAGGAACGGAATGAACTGGTTTGGCGGAACCATACCATATTTATCATTTTTCCAGCGGACTAAAGCTTCAACACCCTTCAGCCTGCCGGTTTCGGCATGAACATACGGCTGATAATACAGTGAGAAGCCTTCGCAGTTCTCGGTAACGCTTGTTCTGATAGCGTTAAGCTTTTCAAGCATTTCCTTACTGCTGTCATTGAATTCATCCTTATATAAACTGAGCTTGCCCATATGGTTGTTCTTCGAATAGTAGTAGGCATATTTCAGACATGAATATATGGTTTTATCGCTGATGTCGTAATTATTCACTATAACGGCACCTGCGTTGATAGTCATATTTACCTTGTGATTCTCCATACGGAAGGATTCACTTACATGTTTTCTTATATCATTATACAGAGCTTCAACCTCTTCAATATTAAGAGAGTGCGTAATAACTGCAAATTTTACGCCGTCCATACGATAAACAGCTCCGGAATTTGCAAAGCTCTGCTGAAGTGTTCTGGCAAAATTCGTCAGAAGATCATTTCCGAAGGTATAACCATAGAGGTCATTTATAGCTGAAAAACCGCTTATACCGATCATCAGTATGATACCGTCATCCTTCTTCCAGAACATGGTCCTGAGATCCTCAAAGAATCCGTAAAGGCTTCTGAGACCTGTTACATTATCAATATAGCTGGTCAATCCGTGGTTCTTGATAGCACCTGCGAAATACAGTGGTTTGTTGTTCTCATCCTTGATGACTACGCCGCGGCAGGTACAGATTGAATAGCTGCCATCTCTGGCGCGTGCCCTGTACTGCATATCATGTCCCTGATCGACTCCGCTGAAGATTCGGGCGATGCTTTTGTTGTAATCGTCTCTGTCGTCCGGATGGATATGTTCTTCCCAGATCTCACCTGCTTTTTCCATATATTCACCGGGAAGATCGAAAAAATCCACAGCAGTTTTAGACCATCGTGAGTAGTCATGGCGCATATCGCAAATATAGATATACGTACCTTCTCCGATGATAGAAAATGCTGTAAATAATTCATCAAGTTTTCTTTTTGCTTCCTGATCCATTAAATCACCCCTGAACACAAGTTATGCGGCCATTTTTTAATGTAATCCAGCAATACCCCAAATATTACATTAACACCCGAAAAGGCTGCATTTATATAAAAAACTTGTCATATTTGATAAAACAGTATACATACTGATAGTTTACTATATTTGGCGGATATTTACAACTCAAAACCCTTGTTTTATGCGGCTCTTTTTTATGGATTAAATGGTGTCATTTAGGTCGGAAACAGCACTCCGGGATCAGAAAAAATGATGCTGAAAAAAAGAAAGAAAAATTTTAAAAAATATTTTTTACTTTAAGTTTTCTTTAAGCTTGACATTGTAAGATGCAACCATAGCAAACAAAACAACCGAAAAAACAAGAAGAAAAAGGAGGAGATCATTATGTATAAGAAATTAACAACTGCGATCATTTCAGCAGTACTCATATTATCACTTGCAGCTTGCGGAAGCAAAACTGACGAGGAGGTGAAAACAAATACTCAGGCAGCAGTAAACGGAGCATCTACAGTTAAGGTAGAGAATGTAAGCTCTGAGGAAGAAACTACTGCAGCGACAGAAGGAAAGACAACAGCAGCTGCGACAGAAGCTTCTTCAGCAACAGAAGCAATCACAGAAACGGCAAATGTAACATCCGGCGGCGTAATGGATGCAACAGACTTTTTCACAGACAGAGACCTTGCACAGACAGCCGATACATCTGAGGCACAGTATATCACCCTCAGCGACGGACAGGACGTTACTATAAGCTCGAAAGGAGTATATGTAGTAAGCGGAACCGCTTCAAATGCAACAATAATTGTAGATGCCGGAGATGATGACAAGGTTCAGATAGTACTTGATAACGCAACCATAACAAATGACGATTCACCTTGCATCTATGTTAAAAACGCCGACAAGACCTTTGTAACGGTAAGCGGCAGTAATTCACTTTCGGTTACGGGAAGCTTTACATCAGACGGAGACACCAAGACAGACGCAGTAATCTTCTCGAAGGATGATATAACGATCAACGGAACAGGCTCACTTACCATTGTTTCTTCAGATAATGGTATCAGCGGTAAGGATGACCTTAAGATCACAGGAGGTACAATTAATATCACAGCATCTGATGCGGGCATAGAAGCAAATGATTCCATCAGGATCGCAGCAGGAAATATCACTGTCTCAGCCGGAAATGATGCGCTTCACGCAGAAAATGATGACGATAACTCTACAGGATTTATCTATATCTGCGGCGGAACCCTTGATCTGAAGGCAGGAGATGACGGAATCCACGCAACAACAGTAGTACAGATCGATGGTGGAACAATAAATATCACAGCAGGTGAGTGCATAGAAGGAACATATATTCAGATCAATGACGGAACATGTACAATGACAGCAAGTGATGACGGAGTTAATGCAGCAAAGAAATCAAGCTCTTATACACCTACTATAGAAGTAAATGGTGGATATATCACACTTACAATGGGTCAGGGCGATACAGACGGCTTTGATTCAAACGGAAACCTTTATATCAACGGCGGAACATTAGACATCACAGCACAGTCACCATTTGATTATGATGGCGAAGCATCTTGCACAGGAGGAACGATAATAGTCAACGGAGAAGAAACCAATCAGATAACCAATCAGTTCATGGGCGGTGACCCTGGCGGCGGAATGGGCGGTGGTCCCCGAGGACGCGGGAATAGATAATCAGAAGACAGCATTTCTCATGTACGAATAAAAAAACTTGATATTCTCCCTTCATGAGTGTATAACGTTGATATTAACGCTCATGAAGGGAGATTTTTCAATGAAAAAGGATAAGCTGAAGCCTATGCTTTTCAGCAATTTGAAGACTTATAACGGAAAGAAGCTTGCGACAGACGTTGTTGCGGGTATCATAGTTGCGATAATCGCACTTCCACTTTCAATCGCACTTGCACTTGCATCGGGCGTTGGTCCTGAGCAGGGTATCTATACAGCGATCATTGCCGGATTTATTATCTCATTTCTGGGTGGAAGCCGTGTTCAGATCGCGGGACCTACGGCTGCATTTGCAACTATAGTAGCAGGAATCGTTGCCAAGAGCGGAATGTCAGGTCTTGCGCTTGCGACTATCATGGCAGGTATATTCCTTATACTTATGGGATTCCTCAGACTTGGCTCGCTTATCAGATTCATTCCATATACAATTACAACAGGCTTTACCGCAGGTATTGCCGTGACAATTCTTATCGGACAGATCAAGGATTTTATGGGTCTTACATATCCTCTTGGAACCAAGACCATCGAAACTATGGAGAAGGTTGAAGCCATAGGTAAAAATATTTCCACAGTCAACTGGCAGGCGGTAATAGTAGGCGTTGTATGTCTTGCAGTACTTATCGTCTGGCCTTTCATAACAGAGAAGATACCGGGCTCGCTTATTGCAGTCATAGTAGGTATCCTTATGGTAAAGCTTCTCAATATGGATGTTAATACCATAGGTGATCTTTATATTATCAGCAACAAGCTCCCTTCATTTAATGCACCTGATATCAGCTTTGAAGCAGTAAAGGCTGTTATTCCGGATGCATTTACCATCGCTATTCTTGCAGCGATCGAGTCACTTCTTTCATGCGTTGTAGCGGACGGTATGATCAACTCACATCACCGCTCAAATATGGAGCTTATCGCACAGGGCGCCGGAAATATCGGATCGGCTCTTTTCGGAGGCATTCCTGCAACAGGAGCTATCGCGCGTACTGCTGCAAATATCAAGAACGGCGGACGTTCACCGATAGCCGGTATGACACATTCTATCGTACTTGTGCTTGTACTTGTGCTTCTTATGCCTTATGCGGCGCTTATACCGATGCCGACTATTGCAGCTATACTCTTTGTCGTAGCCTATAATATGTGCCAGTGGAGGACATTTGTTCACCTCTGCAAGACAGCTCCGAAGAGTGATATACTTGTACTCGTAGTTACATTTATTCTTACAGTAGTCTTTGATCTTGTAATAGCTATAGAGGTTGGTATGCTTATGGCTGTTGTTCTCTTCATGAAGAGAATGAGCGACGAATCTGTTGTTTCAGGCTGGAAATACTATGATCCTGATGAGGATCCTGACGGACCTGAATTAAAGGTTGTACCTAAGCATGTACGTGTATATGAAATCTCAGGACCTATGTTCTTCGGAGATGCTGACCGTCTTGCAAATGTAAGCTTCAAGGATTTCACAAAGGTTCTCGTTATCAGAATGAGAGGAGTTCCTGCACTTGATGCAACAGCTATGCATGCCATGGAGCAGCTTCATGAAAGATGTGAGAAGAATGGCATCCAGCTTGTATTCTCACATGTAAATGAGCAGCCATACCGAACAATGGAGCGAAGCGGATTCATCGAGAAGGTTGGTAAAGAAAACTTCAGACCGCATATCGATGATGCACTTGAGTGGGCAGCAAAGCTTGAGAATTAAAAAAATAAAAAATTTGAAAAAAGTATATTGACAAGCATAAAAAAATGTGTATAATCTGAAAACATAAAAGACAAAGGCGTCTTAGAGAGAATTCTCTAGGGCGCTTTTTCTGTTTTTATGAACCTTTTCCCGGAGGAGCCGGGAATGAAACTGAAACTGCAAAAAGAGAGCGTTGATACCGTAAGGAAACTTCGGCCGTGTTTACTTTCGGAGGAGCTGTCAGCGGCAGGAAAAAAAAGAAAAGGAGAGTATAAAAAATGGAAAAAGTTAATGTACCTGAGCTTTTTGGCTCCCTCGTATTTAATGATAAGGTTATGAGAGCAAGACTCTCAAGTGATGTTTATGCTTCTCTTAAGAAAACAATTGATGAGAATGCAAGACTGGATGAGTCGGTAGCCGATGAGGTTGCCAAGGAAATGAAGAGCTGGGCTCTTGAAAATGGAGCAACACATTTTACACACTGGTTTCAACCGCTTACAGGCGTTACAGCTGAGAAGCACGACAGCTTCATAGAGCCTTCCCTTGACGGAGGAGTTCTGATGGAGTTCTCAGGCAAGGAGCTTATCAAGGGCGAGCCTGATGCATCATCATTTCCATCAGGAGGACTCAGAGCTACTTTCGAGGCAAGAGGATATACAGCATGGGATCCTACATCATATGCATTTATCAAGGATCATACACTTTGCATTCCAACAGCCTTCTGCTCTTACTCAGGTGAGGCACTTGACAAGAAGACACCGCTTCTTCGTTCAATGCATGCAATAGATAAGCAGGCCAAGAGAATACTTAAGCTTTTTGGCCATGATGAAGTAAAGAATGTTAAGACAAGCGTAGGACCTGAGCAGGAATACTTCCTTATTGATAAAGAGATGTTTAATAAGCGTCCGGACCTTAAATATACAGGTAGAACACTTTTCGGAGCTATGCCTCCGAGAGGACAGGAAATGGATGACCATTATTTCGGAGTTATCAAGCCTCGTGTAAATGAGTTCATGGAAGATCTCAATAATGAGCTTTGGAAGCTCGGCATTCTTGCCAAGACAGAGCACAATGAGGTTGCACCTGCACAGCATGAGCTTGCTCCTATATATTCGACAACAAACATCGCAACAGATGCTAACCAGCTTACAATGGAGATCATGAAGAAGGTTGCAAACCGTCATAATCTTGCGTGTCTTCTCCATGAGAAGCCATTTGCAGGCGTAAATGGTTCAGGAAAGCACAATAACTGGTCTATCGGAACAGATACAGGAATGAATCTTCTGTCTCCTGGTAAGACACCATATGAAAATGCACAGTTTTTACTGTTCCTTTGTGCGGTCATTCAGGCTGTTGATGATTATCAGGATCTTCTCAGACTTTCGGTTGCTACAGCCGGAAATGACCACAGACTCGGCGCTAACGAAGCACCTCCTGCAATTATTTCAATATTCCTCGGCGAAGAGCTTACAGCTATCCTTGATGCTATCAAGAATGACAAGCCTTATGAGGGAACCAAGGATGTTATCATGAAGCTTGGAGTTTCAACACTTCCTAGATTCAGCAGAGATACAACCGACAGAAACAGAACATCACCATTTGCATTTACAGGCAATAAGTTCGAATTCAGATCACTGGGTTCTTCAAATAGTATCGCATGCTGCAACATCATGTTAAATGCAGCAGTTGCAGAAAGCCTTAGACAGTATGCTGACGAGCTCGAGGGTGCTGCAGATTTTGAAACAGCACTTCATGCACTTATCAAGAGAGTTATCACAGAGCATCAGAGAATACTTTTCGACGGAAATGGATACGGCGATGAGTGGATCAAGGAAGCAACAGAGGTTAGAGGACTTTCAAATCTTAAGACAACAGCAGATGCTATGCCGCACCTTCTTGATGAGAAGAATAAGAAGATGCTTATAGCACACAAGGTATTTACTGAGGCTGAGCTCCAGTCAAGATGTGAGATCATGCTTGAGAATTACGTAAAGACAGTAAATATCGAAGGTCTTACAATGGTAGATATGGTACGAAAGAATTATCTTCCGGCCATCGAGAGATATCTCTTCAGACTTGCACAGACCACTTCACTTATGAAGCAGGTAAGCGGAAACGTTAAGTGCAATTACGAAGTAACAACCATGGAGAGGCTTTCAGAGCTTACAGATAATATTCTTGTGGCTGTTACAAAGCTTGAAGAAGATCTTGGAAAGTTCAAGACAATTAGCGATGTATTTGAATCATCTGCATTTGTAAGAGATGAGATGCTTCCTGATATGGATACTCTCAGAGAATATGTAGATGAAGCAGAAATGCTTACTTCACAGAGAGACTGGCCATTCCCAAGTTACGGACAGCTGCTCTTCAGTGTTGATTAATTATATAGATTAAATGAGGCAAAGGCGTCTCGGGGACTTATAACAAACAGTGCTCGGGGCGTTTTTACATTTTTGCTGGAAAATGTGGGGGAGACAGGGACCGGTTCTCTGTCTCCGGACTACCAAAAGCTTTGGCAAAATGTAGATATATAAAGGGAGGAAATAAATATGGTTGATGAAATTATTGAAGCAATGGATGGGGAGCTGTTTGCGGTATGGTTTCTTATCGGTGCGGCACTTGTATTCTGGATGCAGGCCGGATTCGCAATGGTTGAGACCGGTTTTGCAAGAGCAAAAAATGCCGGAAATATTCTTATGAAGAACCTTATGGACTTCTGTATCGGCTGCTGCGTATTCATTCTTATCGGTTTCGGACTCTTTCTTGGAGAAGACCTTTGCGGTTTCATAGGAAAACCGGGATTTGATATCTTTACAGCTTATGAAAGCTTTGACTGGTCGAATTTCATATTCAATCTTGTATTCTGTGCAACAACAGCAACTATCGTTTCAGGAGCTATGGCAGAAAGAACCAGGTTCCTCAGCTACTGCGTATACTCAGCAGTTATCTCAGCTCTTATCTACCCTGTAGAGGCTCACTGGATCTGGGGCGGCGGCTGGCTCGCAGAGCTTGGCTTCCATGATTTCGCAGGTTCATGTGCGATCCACATGGTAGGCGGTATCTCAGCTCTTATCGGTGCAAAGATGGTTGGTCCTCGTATCGGTAAGTTTGAAAGAGATGAGAAGGGTAAGGTTACTAAGGTAAATGCTTTCCCTGGACATAATATCGTAATCGGTGCTCTTGGTGTATTTATCCTCTGGCTCGGCTGGTATGGATTCAACGGTGCAGCGTGTACATCAGTAGATCAGCTTGCATCTGTATTTGTAACAACAACAATCGCACCTTCTGTAGCAACTGTAGTATGTATGATCTTTACATGGATCAAGTATGGCAAGCCTGATGTTTCAATGTGTTTAAATGCTTCACTTGCCGGCCTTGTAGCTATCACAGCTCCTTGTGATGTAACAGATGCATTTGGTTCAATCATCATCGGTACTGTAGCAGGTCTCCTCGTAGTATTCGGTGTATGGTTTCTTGATTTCAAGCTTCATATAGATGATCCTGTAGGTGCCGTAGCAGTTCATATGATGAACGGTATCTGGGGAACTATCGCAACAGGTCTTTTTGCAACAACAGATGCACCTGGAAATGATACTCTTAAAGGTCTCTTCTATGGTGGCGGATTTGATCTTCTTGGAAAGCAGCTTCTCGGTTTTGCTGCAGTAGCCTGCTGGACAACAGTTACTATGATCATCGTATTCAGCATTATCAAAGCAATTTTCGGACTCAGAGTTTCAGAAGAGGAAGAGATCGAAGGTCTTGACTCTACAGAGCATGGTCTTGCATCAGCTTATTCAGGATTCAGCATCATGGATATGTCAAATGCAACAATGAATGAAAATGAAAATACAAACATTGGCAATTCAGATTATGAGATGGCCAGTGAGGCAGCTAAGAAGGCATCAGTTCCTGTAGTAAATGCAGCAAAGGAAATGACAGCAGCCGGAATCATTTCTGACAGTGGAATCAATAAGGTTGTTATCATTACAAAGCTTTCAAGATACGATAAGATCAAGAGAGCTCTGAATGACCTCGGTGTAACAGGTATTACAGTAACTCAGGTAAGCGGCTGCGGTATCCAGAAGGGTGCCGGCGAGAGATACCGTGGAGTTGAGATGGATATGACTCTTCTTCCTAAGATCAAGCTTGAGGTTGTCGTAAGCAAGATACCTGTAGACAGCGTTATCGAAACTGCAAAGAAGACTCTTTATACCGGTAAGATCGGTGATGGTAAGATCTTCGTATATCCTGTAAGCAGAGTAGTAAAGATCAGAACCGGTGAAGAAAACTTTGATGCCCTTCAGGATGTTGAATAATACAAAGCTTCGTATATATAAAAGGCCAAAATATGACAGTTAATTAGGGAGATAAAAGTGGAAAGCATAATTCAAGATGACAAGTTACACGAGGAGTGCGGTGTATTCGGGATTTACTCTCTTCCCGAGAAAAATGTTTCACATGACATTTACTACGGCCTGACCGCACTCCAGCATAGAGGACAGGAGGCGGCGGGAATCGCCGTCTCCGATACATGCGGGCCGATGGGAAATCTGTCGATAAAAAAGAATATGGGTCTGGTAAATGAGGTCTTTCATGAGAAAGACCTTAATTCCATGTCCGGAAATATTGGAGTAGGACACGTAAGATATTCCACGACAGGCGGAAGCGTGGCAGAGAATGCGCAGCCTATCGCAATGAACTATATCAAGGGAAGTCTTGCGGTGGTTCATAACGGAAATATCGTGAACGCTGATGAGCTTAAAAAAGAGCAGATGTACAGAGGACTTGCTCATTATACTACCTCTGATTCAGAGGTTTTAGCGTATGAGGTGGTTGGAGAACGTGTTAAAACAGATTCTATAGAGGAAGCGGTCAAGAATGCTGCAGCAAGGCTTAAGGGAGGCTATGCAGTTATAGTCATGAGCCCGAGAAAGCTTGTAGGCATTCGTGATCCGCTTGGCATAAAGCCTATGATACTGGGACAGAGAGTAGATAAGATATCCGGCGCGGGCGAAGAGAGAACGTCCGGAGACGGAGCAGTATCAGGGGAAAATGGAAGATCTGTAACATATATACTTGCCTCAGAAAGCGCAGCCATCACGGCTGTCGGGGGAACTGTAATAAGAGATGTTGAGCCGGGAGAGATAATCTCTATAACCGGAAATGGCATATCAAGCGACAGATCGCTCTGTCAGGAGAAGAGGGCGCACTGTATCTTCGAATATATATATTTTGCAAGAAATGATTCCGTTATGGATGGTGTGGAGATCCACGAGGCAAGGATAAATGCAGGACGTGCTCTCGCCAGAAAGGCTAAGGTGGATGCAGATCTTGTCGTAGGCGTTCCGGATTCGGGATTAGCAGCGGCAGAGGGTTACGCACTTGAGTCGGGCATACCGTTTGCTCTTGCATTTCACAAGAACAGCTATATCGGAAGAAGCTTCATCAAGCCGACCGATGAGGAGAGACGTACAGCAGTACATATGAAGCTGAGCGTTATGAAAAGCGTTGTAAAGGATAAGAGGATAGTGATTATAGATGATTCGATAGTGCGCGGAACCACTATGAGACAGCTTATTGAAATGCTCCGCGAGGCAGGGACCAGAGAGGTTCATGTAAGGATCAGCTCGCCTCCTTTCCTTTATCCATGCTATTACGGTACTGATGTTCCGTCATCAAGACAGCTTATAGCTTCAAAGCATTCTACGGAAGAGGTCAGGAAGAATGTTGGAGCCGATTCGCTGGAGTACCTCAGCGTAGATGATTTTAAATGCATGGTCGGAGATCTGCCGATCTGTACGGCATGCTTTACAAATGACTATCCGGTGCGATAAAAAGCAGACCGGGTGGCATTATAACTAACTTAGACCCCGTATATTTCATTATATAGTCACCCCGTAATCCCGCCCTCCGGGAAAGCGGGGTGCTCCTCATTTTAGGGGATGATCACAGCCTGCAGCGAGGGCATGAGGGTTATATGCAGGTTTCAGTGCAGGCGCTCATTGTGGCTCTTTTTCTGTATACATGCTTGTATAATAACGTAAAAAATGGTACAATGTAAAAGGATATCAGCAGTTTTATATATAGTGACAGGAGACGATATGTTCAACAATTCTTTCAATCTTGGTGTATCGATCTCAGCATTGCTGGTCTGCATCGTGAACTTGATATATACATTTATCGAGAGGCGTACTGACAAGACTCAGAACAGGATATTCATATCAATGATATGTATACTGATAGTGAATTCCATTTCCGGCATGATCACCGGAATCTATGGTGATAATCCGGGCGAGTCTGGTTACATCTACCAGGTATTTCAGGTTAGTAAGTATGCCTATTTTGTTACGCATACAGCTCTCTGTCCGCTGTTTTTCTATTATGTCTGCTGCCTCAGCTTTGTATCGAATAAGATGAAGAGCATGAAGGCAAAGTTAATCTTTATGCCGTTTTTCATAACGGAGATTCTTGCTGTGACCAATCCGCTGACGCATTATGTATGGAGCTATAAGGATGGAGAGGGCTTTCACCGTGAGTGGGGAGAGTTCCTTATCTATATTGCCGCGCTCATTTATTACATACTTTCATTTGTCATTTTAGGAAGGACCTGGAAGGTCATATCCGGCAAGAGAAAGGCGGCTCTTGTTTTCTTCTTCGCATTGGTCGGCGTGGGCGTATTCCTGCAGCTTATCAAGAAAGACCTTAAGGTGGAGGTACTCGCAGAAGCGGTTGGCTTTACCGGTGTTCTTATTGCAGTGGAAAATGAAGACGACCGTATTGATTTTGGCATGGGCTTTTATAACAGAGCTGCGCTTCGTCTCGATATCGGAAGCTGCCTCAGGAACAGAAGAGATCTTCACATCATAATCATGCATATCCACAATTATGATCTGATCGACAGGATAGTTGGAGATGAAGATACGAATATCATCGCGGATATCCTCTCGGATTATTTAAAGAGCATTACGAAGAGATATCATATCTATGTTCCGGATAAGGACAAGATAGTGATGACATTTTATTCGGATGTGTACTCGGACGCTGACAGGATAGCGGAGAGGATAGCTGAAAGATTTGATGAAACATGGATTTATAAGGATTATACGGTGCAGTTTAATGTGTCGGTCATACTGGCTGATCTTCCGGATCAGATAACGAGTACTTCAGAGCTTTTCTATATGATCGACAACCCTGTTCCTGCGGATAATGAGAAGAAGGTATTAAAGGGAGAGGATCTTCAGTTCATCATGAGACGTCGTGCGGTAGAGAGTGCTCTGTCCCGCGGCTTTACGGAGAACAGCTACGAGGTTTATTATCAGCCTACATATCATATCAACAGAAGGCTTCACGGCGCTGAGGCTCTTATTCGTATGCATGACGGACAGCTGGGCAATCTGTATCCGGATGAATTCATACCGGTTGCTGAGCGGTGCGGACTTATAGATGATATCGATGATTTCGTTCTTGAAGAGGTCTGCCGTTTTGTAAGTACCGGTATCCCGCAAAAGTGCGGCATTGACAATATAAATGTTAACCTTTCGGTTATCCAGTGCATGAGACCTCATTTTGTCGAGAGGATAAATGAGATCGTTGAGAGATATAACGTCGAGAAGAGCTTTATAAACTTTGAGATAACAGAGACTATAGCTGCAAATGACTATGAGATCCTCAGCGGTACGATCCAGAGACTTAAGGAGGAGGGCTTCCTCTTCTCAATGGATGATTACGGTACCGGATATTCAAATGTCAGTGCGATATTCTCGCTTAATCTTGATGTTATCAAGATCGACAAGAGCCTTCTCTGGGGCGCGGAGAAGAGTGAGCTTGGCATGGTAATACTTGAGAACACCATCAGAATGATATGCCAGATGAAGAAGAAAATACTTGTGGAAGGCGTTGAAACGCTTGAGCAGATAAGGCTTCTTGAGAAGCTGGGAGTTGATTTCCTGCAGGGATACTATTTCTCAAAGCCTATTCCGAAGGATGATTTTATCAAGCATATCGAGAAGGCAAGCGCGGCTGTGAGGTAGATAAGATGCCGCAGAATCCGGTTGGTACAGCTGTTGCGGCTGTGGAGTCATGGCAGTTGTGGAAGCTGCAGTGAATTCGGTTGGGACAGCTGAGGCGGTCAAGAACTGTGGAGTGACTGGGAGAACGAAACCGGATTTATTAAGGCTGAAACAGGCGATATAAGTAAAAAATATAAAAAAACCTGCTGTATATCAAAATAATAATTGACAGATGCTTTTTATCTGTTGTATTATCCGAATATATTAATACGATAACCGTTGATGCGGAGATAACGGTAAGAGATGTACATTACAGAGAGTGGAACGGATGCTGAGAGTTCTGCGGTAACAGCTTATCAAATGGACCGCTGAGGGCGCAGTCAAATGCATGCCGAGTTGGCTGCAGAGTATTCTGCGACGTGAACCGGGCGTTAACCGGTGGAGATATAAATACGATTGTTGAGTATCTTACTAAGTGCGGATGATCCGGATATCTCTTTTATGCTTTTGGTAAAAGAGTTTTTTTATTTTCCGGGAATCCGAAATAAGGTGGCACCGCGAAGAATTTCGTCCTTAGACCAAAGTTTATTTTGGTTTAAGGACTTTTTTTATGTATTTGACGAGTGTGCGATATGAAATAAGCCGCGAAGCGGCTTATGAATACTAAATGTTGAATACTAAATGTTGAATACTAAATGTTGAATGCTAAATGTTGAATATTAAAAGTTGGAGCGAAAAATACAAGGAGGTAACAAATATGATCAAACCAGAAGTTGAGGAACTTAAGAAACTTAATACCGGAGAGTTTACAGTAGCTCCGGTCAGCTGTGAGATCCTTTCGGATTTTATAACCCCGGTTGAAGCACTCAGGATACTTAAAAATGTATCCACACACACCTACATGCTTGAGTCTGCTGAGGCAGATGAGACCTGGGGCAGATATACATTTCTTGGATTTGAACCTAAGATGGAGATTACCTGCATCAACGGAAAGCTTAAGGTCGGAGATATCACTATAGAGACAAATGATCCGACCGCATATTTAAGACAGATACTTAAGGAGTACAAAAGCCCGCGTTTTGATTATCTTCCACCATTTACAGGCGGTCTGGTCGGATATTTTTCATACGACTATATCAAGTACGCTGAGCCGGTCCTCAGAAAGGACGTTCAGGACGAAAATGAATTCCGCGATGTTGACCTGATGCTCTTTGACAAGGTTATAGCCTTTGATAATGTAAGACAGAAGATAATACTTATCGTAAATATCAGGCTTTCAGATATTGATTCTGAATACAACAGAGCGGTTATGGAGCTCGGCAAGCTTAAGACACTTCTTGAGACCGGAAGCAAGGCTAAGGACGAGAAGGGAAAACTCCTCGGAGAGGTAAAGCCGCTGTTCAACAAAGAAGAGTACTGCGAGATGGTAGAGAAGGCAAAGAAGCATATCTTCGAGGGAGATATCTTCCAGATCGTGCTTTCAAACAGACTGTCGGCACCATTTGAAGGAAGCCTTCTTGAAACCTACAGACTTCTCAGAACCATCAATCCATCACCTTATATGTTCTATTTCTCAGGAACAGACGTTGAGGTTGCGGGAGCTTCACCTGAGACCTTGGTAAAGCTTGAGGATGGCGTGCTTCATACATTTCCTCTTGCAGGAACAAGACCGAGAGGCAAGGACGAAGAGGAAGACAAGGCACTTATGACAGAGCTTCTTGCAGATGAGAAGGAATGCGCTGAGCATAACATGCTGGTTGACCTTGGAAGAAATGATCTTGGCAAGATCAGCCGGTTCGGAACCGTTGAGGTTGAGAGATACATGGATATCCTTAAATTCTCACACGTAATGCATATCGGTTCAACCGTACGCGGCGTGATCAGAGAGGACAAGGATGCGCTGGATGCGATCGAGGCAGTACTTCCTGCAGGAACACTTTCAGGTGCGCCAAAGATCAGAGCCTGCCAGCTTATAGATGAACTGGAAGGAAACAAGAGAGGAATATACGGAGGAGCGATCGGATACATCGACTTTACAGGAAATATGGATACCTGCATCGCCATCCGTCTTGCATATAAGAAGAACGGAAGAGTATTCATCAGAAGCGGAGCCGGTATAGTTGCTGACTCAGTTCCTGAAAAGGAATATCAGGAATGCATCAATAAGGCAAAGGCAGTTATGAAGGCACTTGAGGATTAATCCGGAGGATTCATTTAGAATTATCCAGGCGCGTTTGGAAAGGAGTAAATATGGTATTACTGATTGATAATTATGATAGCTTTTCTTACAACCTCTACCAGTTTGTAGGAAGTATTGAACCGGATATAAAAGTAATAAGAAATGATGAAATGACAGTGGAGCAGATTGCAGATCTCGAGCCTTCACATATTATAATATCACCGGGTCCGGGCAAGCCACGCGACGCAGGCGTATGTGAGGACGTTGTCAGAAAGCTTGGAGGAAGGATTCCTATCCTTGGCGTATGCCTCGGACATCAGGCAATCTGTGAGGCTTACGGCGCAACAGTTACCTACGCAAAGAAGCTGATGCACGGAAAGCAGTCAGAGTGCTACATCAAAGAAGGAAGCCCACTGTTTGAAGGAATATCTAACGGCGGCAAGATAAAGGTTGCAAGATATCATTCACTGGCAGCCAGGCAGTCAACTATTCCTGACTGCCTTCAGGTGCTTGCACTTTCAGATGATGACGGCGAGATAATGGCAGTAAGTCATAAGAAATATGACGTTTACGGACTTCAGTTCCATCCGGAATCAATACTTACACCGGACGGAATGAAGATACTGGAGAACTTTATTAAGATCAAATAAACAAAATATACATAAGTATATGCGCCAGGATGCCGGACAAGAGCTGTCACATCCGGACGGTGTATCAGAAGAAACTTTAAGATATATAAGGAGGATATAAAGATGATTAAGGAAGCAATCGAAAAGATAGTAAACAAGCTGGATCTTACTTATGATGAGGCATATGCCGTAATGAATGAGATAATGAACGGAGAGACTACTCCGACACAGAATGCGGCATTTCTGGCAGCGCTTTCAACAAAAAGTGCAAAAGCAGAGACAAAGGATGAGATAGCAGGATGTGCGGCTGCAATGAGAGATCATGCAATCCCTGTAGAAACAGGAATGGAGATTTTCGAGATCGTAGGAACAGGTGGAGACAACGCTCAGAGCTTTAATATTTCTACAACATCTGCTATCATTGCAGCAGCAGGCGGCGTTAAGGTTGCAAAGCACGGCAACAGAGCTGCATCTTCAAAGTGCGGTACAGCAGACTGTCTTGAGGCACTCGGCGTAAATATCGATCAGTCTCCGGAGAAGTGTGTTGAGCTTTTAAATGAAGTTGGTATGTGCTTCTTCTTCGCACAGAAGTATCATACATCAATGAAATACGTAGGATCTATCAGAAAAGAGCTTGGCTTCAGAACAGTATTCAATATCCTTGGACCGCTTACAAACCCTGGAAGACCTTCACGTATGCTCCTTGGTGTATATGATGAATATCTTGTTGAGCCGCTTGCACAGGTTCTTGCAGATCTTGGCGTTAAGCGTGGTATGGTAGTATTCGGACAGGACAAGCTTGATGAGATCTCACTCAGCTCACCGACAACTATCTGCGAGATCAACAACGGATGGTACAAGACAAGCGTTATCAAGCCATCTGATTTCGGATTTGAGACATGCACAAAGCAGGATCTTGTTGGTGGAGCGCCTGCAGAAAATGCAGAGATCACAAGAAACATCCTTAACGGAACAGAAAGAGGCGCTAAGAGAAATGCAACTTTACTTAACGCAGGTGCTGCACTTTACATCGGCGGTAAGGCTGACAGCATGAAGGAAGGAGTAAAGCTTGCTGCAGAGCTGATCGAATCAGGCAAGGCTACAGAAACACTTAATAAGCTTATTGAAGTAAGCAACAGATAAGTTTGCGGAGGAATAAATGATACTTGACGAGCTGGCGGAGTCAACAAGACTACGAGTGGAAAAAGAAAAAAAGAATATTTCATTTGAAGAAATGAAACGTGAGGCAGAGCTTCTTGCAATGCAGGAAATGGAGGTTCAGGAGTTTGACTATCCATTTGAAGAGGCGCTCTCGCGAAAAGGTCTTTCGATTATTGCGGAGGTCAAGAAGGCTTCACCGTCGAAGGGCGTTATAGCAGATGATTTTCCTTATCTTGATATCGCCCGTGAATATGAAGAGAGCGGAGCGGACGCTATATCCTGCCTGACTGAGCCTGAAAGGTTTAGAGGCAGCAATGTTTATCTGAAGGAGATAGCTGAGAAGGTCGGAATACCTGTTCTGAGAAAGGATTTTACAGTTGATCCTTACATGATATATCAGGCGAAGCTTCTGGGAGCTTCGGCAGTGCTTCTTATCGCAGCCATACTTACCGATGACGAGCTGAAAAGCTACTTCGAGACAGCAGATACGCTCGGACTTTCATGCCTCTTTGAAGCTCATGATGTAGAAGAGGTTAAGAGATGTCTTGCTGCAGGCGCAAGGATAGTCGGCGTAAACAACAGAAATCTGAAGGATTTTACTGTTGATATAAATAACAGTATAAGGCTTAGACCGCTTGTTCCGGATGATGTGATATTTGTATCGGAAAGCGGTATCATGGTGCCGGATGATTGCCAGAGACTCCGTGAAAACGGAACTGATGCAGTGCTTATCGGAGAAATGCTCATGCGCAGCAGCGATAAGGGCGGGCTGATCAGAGAGATAAAGAGATAAGAGTGACAGGCGGTTAACGTGATATGAATTTATCATGATGACAGGCACTGTAAAAAGGAGTGACACGTAATGCAAAAGGTCAGGATCAAGATCTGCGGACTTCGAACTGAAAAAGATATTAATACCGTAAACATTTACAGACCGGACTATATTGGTTTTGTTTTTGCGGATTTCAGTAAAAGATATATAAATGCCGAGCAGGCTGAGAGGCTAAAAAAGGCTCTTGATCCTGGCATAGCGGCCGTGGGCGTATTTGTAAACGAAGCTGAGGACAGCGTGATAAAGCTGCTTAAGGACGGCATTATCGATATTGCCCAGCTTCACGGCAGTGAGGATGAGGAGTATATCAGACATATAAAAGAAGAAACAGGACGGCCGGTAATACGTGCATTCAATATGAACAAGATCGAAAGTACCGATATAGTTATGGATTCTCCTGCGGATTATGTACTTCTTGATTCCGGAACCGGTTCGGGAAAAACCTTTGACTGGACCAGACTGAAGGGTATAAAAAGACCGTATTTTCTTGCGGGCGGTCTGTCGCTTGACAATGTAGAAGAGGCAGTAAGGATACTTCAGCCTTATGCGGTGGACGTAAGCTCGGGAGTCGAGACAAACGGATTTAAGGATGAAACGCTTATAAAAGAGTTCATTAATAAAATTAAGATATAAAACAAAAATATTTATAAAAATAATAAAAATTGCTATTGACTTTTAAAAATAAAGTATTATACTAAGCATAGTTTTTGAAATATATTTTGCGGATGATGGTGAGCTGATCACAGGGAAGCCTTCCGTAAGATAGTAAAATTTGTAAGTATATATCGCAGATAAGAAAAGCAAGGGCGCTTTGAGTTTATACTCAAGGTGCCCTTTTCGCTTTTTTTGGAAACAGGAGGGAAATATGGATAGCAAGGAAATGATAAGAGATAAAGGCCTGTATGATGCATCATTTGAGCATGATAACTGCGGCATCGGTGCGATCATCCAGATTGACGGAAAGGAAAGCCATAAGCTTGTGGCAGATGCTTTGTCGATAGTTGAGAATCTTGAGCACAGAGCCGGAAAGGATGCAGAGGGAAAGACAGGTGACGGCGTTGGTATCCTTACACAGATTCCTCACAGTTTCTTTAAGAAGGTTATGGCTGAAAATGGCGTAACTCTTCCGGACAGAAGGGCTTACGGTGTCGGTATGTTCTTCTTCCCTCAGGTTGATCTTGAGAGAAGACAGGCAAAGAATATGTTCGAGACCATAGTTAGAAAAAACGGACTTAAGATCCTTGGCTGGAGAAAAGTAAGTATAGATCCTGATGTACTCGGAAAAAGAGCAAGAGACTGTATGCCTGTTATTGAGCAGGTTTTCATTGAGAGACCGGCATCACTTCTTAAGGCAGAGGAAGCAAAACGTGACCTTCTGTTTGACCGTATGCTTTATATAATCAGAAGAGAATTTGAGCAGAGTAATGAAAACACCTACGTTCCTTCTCTTTCATGCAGAACGATAGTTTATAAGGGAATGTTTTTAGTAGGACAGCTGAGAACATTTTTCCTTGATCTTATGGACAAGGATTATGAATCAGCTATAGCTATGGTACATTCAAGATTTTCTACAAATACAAACCCAAGCTGGAACAGAGCTCATCCGAACCGTCTCATGGTACATAACGGAGAGATCAATACTATAAAGGGAAATGCAGACAAAATGCTTGCACGTGAGGAAACGATGCATTCGGAGCTCCTTTCCGATGAAGATATGACTAAGGTTCTTCCTGTAATCTCTTCAAGCGGTTCGGATTCGGCTATGCTCGATAATACACTTGAATTCCTTATGATGAGCGGTATGGAGCTTCCTCTTGCAGCAAGCGTTCTGATCCCTGAACCATGGGCTCATAATGATACTCTTTCTCAGGAGGAGAGAGACTTCTATCAGTATTATGCAACAATGATGGAGCCTTGGGACGGACCTGCATCCATCCTTTTCTCTGATGGTGATGTAATGGGTGCAATTCTTGATCGTAACGGCCTTCGTCCGTCAAGATATGTGGTAATGGATGACGGAAGACTTATTCTTTCTTCAGAGGTTGGTGTAATCCCGCTTGATGAGAAGCATATTATCAAGAAAGACAGACTCTATCCTGGCAAAATGCTTCTGGCAGATATCAGAGAGGGCAGAATATATTCAAATGATGAGATCAAAGAAAAATATGCTCACAGAAATCCGTATGGTGAATGGCTTGATATGAGTCTTGTAGAACTCAGCAGTATCAAGATACCGAATGAGAAGGTTCCTGTTATTGAAGGAGACGACAGAAAGAGGCTTCAGAAGGCATTTGGTTATACATATGAGAATTACCATGAAGGTATTCTGAATATGGCATTAAACGGTACTGAATCCATCGGTTCAATGGGCGTTGATACTCCGATAGCTGCTCTTTCAAAGACATACCAGCCGCTCTTTTATTATTTCAAGCAGCTTTTCGCACAGGTAACGAATCCACCGATCGACGCAGAGAGAGAGAAGATTGTAACCTCAAAGAGCGTATATGTTGGTAAGAACGGTAATCTCCTTGAGGAAAATCCTGAGAACTGCCATGTACTCAAGATACATAATCCTATTCTTACCGATCTGGATATCATGAAGATCAGACATCTCAATAAGAATGGTATCAAGGCAGCTACAGTATCACTTCTCTATTATAAGAGTACACCTATGAAGAGAGTATTAAAGCATCTTTTCGTAGAGGTTGATAAGGCTTATCGTCAGGGAGCAAGCATTCTTATCCTTTCAGACAGAGGAGTTGACGAAACTCATGTAGCCATTCCTTCGCTTCTGGCTGTGTCAGCAGTTCATAAGCATCTTGTAGAAACAAGAAAATGCACAGCAATGTCACTTATCCTTGAGTCAGGAGAGCCTCGCGAGGTTCATCATTTTGCAACTCTTCTTGGATACGGTGCATCTGCAGTAAATCCTTATCTTGCTCATTCAACAATACAGGAGCTTATCGAGGACGGACTCCTTGACAAGGATTATTATGCGGCTGTTGATGATTACGATCAGGCAATACTTAACGGTATTGTAAAGATCGCTTCCAAAATGGGTATTTCAACCATTCAGTCATACCAGGGCAGCAAGATCTTTGAGGCAATCGGTATTTCTGAAGAAGTTATAGATGAATATTTCACAGGAACGGTAAGCCGTGTGGGCGGTATCACACTTGATGATATAGCGGCAGCGGTTGACGCACAGCACAGCAGGGCATTTGATCCGCTGGGACTTCCGGTTAATCTTGAACTTACTGCAGCCGGAAGACACAAGCTTAGAAGCCAGGGCGAGAATCACAGATACAATCCGCAGACTATACATATGCTTCAGCTTTCCACGAGAGAAGGAAATTACGACAAGTTTGTTGAATATACAAAAATGGTTGATGCCGAAAAGACGGGCTATCTCAGAAGTATGATGGATTTCAATTTCCCTGAGGCGGGAGTTCCTCTCGAAGAGGTTGAGAGCGAAGAATCTATCATGCAGAGATTTAAAACGGGTGCTATGTCATACGGCTCAATCTCAGAGGAGGCTCACCAGACACTTGCCATAGCCATGAATCACATACATGGTAAATCAAACAGTGGCGAGGGCGGCGAGAGTGATGAGAGAATCGCTTCAGCAGGCACAAAAAATGACAGAAGTTCAGCAATCAAGCAGGTTGCCAGCGGACGTTTCGGCGTAACAAGCAGATATCTTGTTAGTGCAAGAGAGATTCAGATAAAAATGGCACAGGGAGCAAAGCCGGGCGAGGGCGGACATCTTCCGGGCAAGAAGGTTTATCCATGGATCGCAAAGACAAGGCATTCTACACCGGGTGTAAGTCTTATATCTCCACCACCTCATCATGATATCTATTCTATAGAGGATCTTGCACAGTTGATATATGACCTTAAGTGCTCAAATGACAGAGCAAGGATTTCGGTTAAGCTTGTTTCAGAAGCCGGAGTCGGAACTGTTGCTGCAGGTGTTGCCAAGGCCGGTGCTCAGGTAATCCTTGTATCGGGCTATGACGGAGGTACAGGTGCTGCACCGCTCAGCTCAATTCATAACGCTGGACTTCCTTGGGAAATGGGACTTGCAGAAACTCATCAGACGCTTCTTATGAACGGACTCAGAGATCAGGTCGTTATCGAGACAGACGGTAAGCTTATGAGCGGTCGTGATGTTGCTATAGCTGCTATACTCGGTGCAGAGGAGTACGGCTTTGCGACAGCTCCGCTTGTAACTATGGGCTGCGTAATGATGAGAGTATGTCAGAGTGATACCTGTCCAATGGGTGTTGCAACCCAGAACCCTGAACTCAGAAAGAGATTCAGAGGTAAGCCGGAATATGTTGAGAACTTTATGCGTTTCATAGCAAGACAGCTTCGTGAATATATGGCGCGCCTCGGCGTAAGACGAGTTGATGAACTGATCGGAAGAACAGATCTTCTCAAGGTCAGAGAAGGACTTTCAGACAGAGAAGCCAAGATAGATCTTGAAAAGATACTTCTTGATATGTCAGGAGTCGACAGAGCACTTCAGACCTTCCACAGTGAAAGAGCGTATGACTTTAAGCTTGAAAATACCAAGGATGAGAAGATCCTTCTTAAGTCTGAAGCAGTTAAGAGACTTCTTGCAAACGGCAAGAGCAACGGACATATAGAGATAAATGTAACAAATACCGACAGAACCTTCGGAACACTTCTTGGTGCCGAGATCACCAGAAAATTTGCAGAGGATCTTCCGGATGACAGCCTTGTGATCGACTGCCACGGTTCAGGCGGACAGAGCTTCGGTGCATTTATTCCTGCAGGACTTACACTTGATCTTACAGGAGACAGTAATGATTACTTCGGCAAGGGTCTTTCAGGAGGAAAGCTCATCGTTCATGCGCCTTCCGATGCAGGATATAAGGCCGGTGAGAATATCATCATCGGAAATGTTGCCCTCTACGGTGCAACCTCCGGAGAAGCATATATCGCAGGTGTTGCAGGCGAAAGATTCTGCGTCAGAAATTCCGGTGCTTCAGCAGTTGTTGAAGGAGTCGGAGAGCATGGCTGTGAATATATGACAGGAGGATGTGCAGTTATTCTCGGACCTACAGGAAAGAACTTTGCCGCAGGTATGAGCGGGGGCGTGGCTTATGTTCTTGATGAGGAGAATAAGCTATACAAGAACCTTAACAAGCAGCTTGTACTGATGGAAAAGGTTGAGAACAAGAATGATAAGGAAATGCTTAAGAAGATGATCGAGAATCATGTTAAGTATACAGGCTCTGAAAAGGGTCAGGCCGTTCTTGATGCATTTGACGAATATGTCGGAAAATTCAAGAAGATAATACCTAGAGATTATAAAGAGATCCTTCACCTCACGGCACAGTATGAGGAACAGGGAATGAGCCACGAAAAGGCACAGATAGCTGCCTTCACAGAACTTGTAGGCTGAAAGGAGAGGAAACTATTATGGGAAAAATAACCGGATTTTTAGAATATGACAGAGTAGATGCTCCTGTTACAGCCGAAGAGGACAGAATTAAAAATTTCTGTGAGTTTCACGGAAGACTTGACGCAGATGAACAAAAAAAGCAGGCTGAGAGATGTATGAACTGCGGAATACCGTTCTGCCAGGCAGGAGTAATGATTGCGGGAATGGCTTCAGGATGTCCTTTAAATAATCTTGTTCCTGAACTGAATCAGTTGGTCGGAAACGGAAGTCTTGAGCTTGCATATAAGAGACTTGCAATTACACACAGCTTTCCTGAATTTACTTCGAGAGTATGCCCTGCCCTTTGTGAGAAGGCGTGTACCTGCGGACTTCATCAGGAGCCGGTATCAACCAAGGAAAATGAAAAGGCCATCATTGAATTTGCATATGAGAACGGCCTTGTAAAGGAAACACTTCCAAAGGTAAGAACAGGCAAGAGGATTGCGGTTGTCGGAAGCGGTCCGTCGGGACTTGCTACGGCACAGCTCCTTAACAGCAGAGGACATCTTGTAACAGTATTTGAAAGAAGCGACAGAGTCGGCGGTCTTCTCCGTTACGGCATCCCGAACATGAAGCTTGATAAGTCTGTTATCGACAGACGTATAAAGCTCATGGAAGAGGCCGGAATTGAATTCAGGACAGGCGTAAATGTATGCGGAAGCAAGAAGGAAAAAGCAGGCTTTACAGATAAGTCAAAATACATTTCCGCAGAGGAGCTTGAAAATGAATATGATGCAGTGATCCTTGCCTGCGGAGCTTCAAACCCGAGAGATATAAAGGTTCCGGGAAGAGAAGCCGAAGGAATATATTTTGCGGTTGATTTCCTTGGAAAGGTTACAAAGAGCCTTCTTGACAGTGATTTCAAAATCCTTGACAAAAAGAATGATAAAAACGCTTTTCCGTTCAGTGAGGTAAACGGCAAGGATGTTATAGTTATCGGTGGTGGAGATACCGGAAATGACTGCGTGGGAACATGTATCAGACTCGGAGCTTCTTCAGTGACACAGCTTGAAATGATGCCATGCCCTCCTGAAGAGAGAACCGCATCAAATCCATGGCCTGAGTGGCCGAAGATCCTTAAGACCGATTACGGCCAGGAGGAAGCAATCTACAAGTTCGGCAGCGATCCGAGAATCTATCAGACCACGGTAAAGGAATTCATCAAGGAAGGTAACAGAGTAAACGGAGCGGTTCTTGTATCCCTTGAACCTAAGAAGGATGAAAAAACAGGACGTATGAATATGGTTCCTGTTGAAGGAAGCGAAAGAACCGTTTCAGCCCAGCTCGTCCTTATAGCAGCAGGCTTCCTCGGAAGCGAAAAATATGTTACCGACGGCTTCAAGGTAGAAACAGACGCACGTACAAACGTCAAAACTGAGCCTGGTCATTATAAAACCTCTCGCAACGGCATCTACACAGTAGGCGATATGCATAGAGGACAGTCACTCGTTGTATGGGCAATCTCAGAAGGCCGTAAGGCAGCCTGCGAAGTCGACAAGGACCTCATGGGCTATACTAATTTATAGAAACATAGAACAATTCGGAGGATGTTATGGCTAAATATATTTTTGTAACAGGCGGTGTTGTTTCCGGTCTCGGAAAAGGAATCACAGCAGCTTCTCTTGGCAGACTGCTTAAAGCAAGAGGGCTTAAAGTAGCGGCTCAGAAGCTCGATCCTTACATTAATGTCGATCCCGGCACCATGAGCCCGTACCAGCACGGCGAGGTATACGTTACGGAGGACGGCGCCGAAACAGATCTCGACCTCGGACATTATGAGAGATTTATCGACGAGGATCTGAATAAATATTCGAATCTGACCTCCGGAAAGGTTTACTGGAATGTCCTTAATAAAGAAAGAAGAGGAGAATACCTGGGCTCGACAGTCCAGGTTATTCCGCATATTACAAACGAGATCAAGGATTTCGTTTACAGAGTCGGAAATGAAACTGACGCCGATGTCGTTATCACAGAGATCGGGGGAACCATCGGCGATATTGAATCACAGCCGTTTATAGAGGCTGTAAGACAGATATCTCTTGAAGTCGGCAGAGAAAACAGTCTGTTCATTCATGTTACACTGGTACCGTTTCTTCATGGCTCTGATGAGCACAAATCAAAGCCTACCCAGCATTCAGTAAAAGAGCTTCAGGGACTTGGCGTAAGACCTGACATTATCGTACTTCGCTGCGATGAACCTCTTGAACCATCCATTTTCAAGAAAATATCAATGTTCTGCAATGTAAAGGAAGACTGTGTCATAGAGAACAGGACCCTTCCGAATCTTTATGAAGCACCGCTTATGCTTGAAGAGGGCGGACTTGCAAATGTGGTCACAAGGGAACTTGAACTCAGAACGACCAAGCCGGATCTTGCTGAGTGGGAGAAGCTTTGTGAGAATATTGCAGCCTGCAACAAAGAGGTTACTATCGGACTTGTCGGTAAGTATGTTCAGCTTCATGATGCATATCTTTCAGTTGCGGAAGCTCTTCATCATTCGGGCTATGCCCTGAATGCAAAAGTGAATATCGAATGGATAGATTCGGAAGAGCTGACGCCGGATAATATTGCCGAAAGACTGAAGGCAGTAAACGGTATCATCGTTCCGGGAGGTTTCGGCGACAGAGGTATAGAGGGAATGATACTTGCAGCGGAATATGCAAGGACGAATGGAATCCCTTACTTCGGAATCTGCCTCGGTATGCAGATCGCAGTAATAGAATATGCAAGAAATGCAGCCGGTATCAAGGACGCATGCTCAGGCGAATTTGAACATGCAACAGAAAATAAGGTTATTGATTTTATGCCGGGACAGTCAGACAGTGTGGACAAGGGAGGTACGCTCCGTCTCGGAAGCTATCCTTGTGTTGTGGCACCGGGCAGCCTGATGGAAAAATGTTATTTCCCTGATGAAACGAAAGATGCATCAAAGAGTAAAGCCGGCTCTTCAGAAAAGATCATTCATGAAAGACATAGACACAGATACGAATTTAATAATGAATACAGAGAAGTTCTGACAAAGGCAGGCCTTGTGCTTTCAGGTATGTCTCCGGACGGAAATCTTGTTGAAACTGTTGAAATTCCGTCTCATCCGTTCTTCCTTGGAGTGCAGTTCCACCCTGAATTTAAGTCAAGACCGAACCGTCCACATCCGATTTTTAAAAAATTTGTTGAAAGTGCGCTCGTCAGGGGGTAGGATTATATCAAAATGAAGATAAAGAGGAAGATGAATATGTCTGAATTTAATAAAAAACTGATATTGGAGGACGGCAGCGAATACAAGGGCTTCGGCTTTGGCGCTGACAGAGAGTCAGTGTGCGAGATCGTCTTCAACACATCAATGGCCGGTTATCAGGAGATCATTTCCGATCCTTCCTATACCGATCAGGCTGTAGTAATGTCATATCCCCTTATCGGCAATTATGGTATAACTGACGAAGACTTCGAGAGCAAGATGGTGAATCTGGGCGGACTTATCGTAAGAGAGGTAAATGAAAACCCTTCCAACTTCAGATTTACAAGAACCCTTACTGAGCTTCTTCAGGACTATGATGTTCCCGGTATTTACGGAGTAGACACAAGAAAGCTTGTAAGAAGCATCCGTGACAATGGTTCCGGAAAGGTGCTGATCACTGATATCAGTACCGATACAGAAAGCGCTGTGAAGAGATTAAAAGAAACACAGCTTAGAAGAGACGCGGTTTCAAGATGCAGCTGTAAGAAGAGATGGTATGCAAGAACAACCAATCCGCGTTTTAATGTTGTGGCTATCGACTGCGGTATGAAGATGAATATCGTGCGCGAGCTGAACGCTCACGGCTGCAACGTAACAGTAGTTCCATACAACACATCTCCTGAAGAGATAATGAAAATGAATCCGGACGGACTGTTCATTTCAAACGGTCCCGGAGATCCTGAGGATGTTCCTGAGGTTATCGCGACCTTAAGGAGTCTCAGAGGTCGTCTTCCTATGTTCGGAATATGCCTCGGACACCAGCTTATCGCTCTGTCTTATGGAGCAAAGACCTATAAGCTCAAGTTCGGTCACAGAGGCGGAAATCATCCGGTAAAGGATCTTTCTACAGGAAAGATAGAGATAACCAGTCAGAATCACAGCTATGCTGTAGATGAAGCTTCGGTTCCGGGTACAGGACTTAAGGTTTCACACATCAACCTCCTCGATAATACCGTGGAAGGACTCTGCTCGGAAGCTGACAAAGTATTTTCGGTACAGTATCATCCGGAAAGTGCACCGGGTCCTCAGGACAGTACATATCTTTTCGACAGATTTATCGAAAATATGACCGGTAACATTCATTCTGAAAACGGGGGAAGATAAAAATGCCAAAGAGAAAAGATCTACATAAAATACTGGTTATAGGCTCCGGCCCTATAGTTATAGGCCAGGCCGCTGAATTTGATTATGCCGGAACACAGGCCTGTCTTGCACTTAAGGAGGAGGGCTACGAGGTTATCCTTGCCAATTCGAACCCGGCTACCATCATGACTGATACAATGGTTGCCGATAAGGTATATATGGAACCGCTGACACTTGAATATATGGCGAGAATCTGCCGCTATGAGAGACCGGACGCTATCGTTCCGGGCATCGGAGGACAGACCGGACTCAACCTTGCCATGCAGCTCTACGACAAGGGCGTTCTCGACGAGTGCGAGATCGAGCTTCTCGGAACTGATGCTGCAAGTATCAGATGCGCAGAGGACAGAGAGCAGTTCAAGGAGCTCTGCGAGAGACTGGGCGAGCCTGTAGTTCCTTCAAAGATCACCTACACTGTTGAGGAAGGCTTAGAGGCTGCGAAGGAAATCGGCTATCCGGTCATTTTAAGACCTGCATTTACCCTTGGAGGAACCGGCGGAGGCTTCGCCGACAACCCTGAGGAAATGATTGAAATGATGAAGAATGCACTGGCTCTCTCACCGGTTCATCAGGTTCTTGTTGAGAAGAGTATCAAGGGCTACAAGGAGATCGAGTACGAGGTAATGAGAGATGCAAATGATACCGCTCTCGTTGTCTGCAACATGGAAAATCTCGATCCTGTCGGTATACATACCGGTGACTCTATAGTAGTCGCACCGAGCCAGACACTTACGAATAAAGAGTATCATATGCTTCGTGACAGCGCCCTCAGGATCATCAGGGCACTGGGCGTAAAGGGTGGCTGTAACTGCCAGTTTGCACTGGATCCTCAGTCATTTAACTATTACGTAATAGAAGTAAACCCTAGAGTTTCAAGATCGTCCGCTCTTGCTTCAAAGGCAAGCGGCTACCCTATCGCAAGAGTTTCAGCCAAGATCGCAGTAGGCATGGATCTTGACGAGATAAAGCTTGCGAATACTCCGGCATGCTTTGAGCCTGCACTTGATTATGTAGTTACAAAGATGCCGAGATTTCCATTTGACAAATTCACTCTTGCATCAAATGTGCTTTCAACACAGATGAAGGCAACAGGCGAGACTATGAGTATCGGACGTACTGCAGAGGAAAGCCTTCTTAAGGCCATCAGATCTCTGGAGGACGGCAAGAACCATATCCACATTGAGAAGTTTGACGTTAAGAGTCTTTCAGATAAACCGGAGCCGGAGAACAAGAAGGAGGCTGTAGAGAAGCTTCTTAAATATGTTGAAGACGGTACGGATGACCGTATCTACGCACTGTCCCAGCTGATCTGGCTCGGAGTTGACCTTCAGGTCATCGTAAATAAAACCGGTATCGATATGTTCTTCCTCGATAAGATCAGAAATATCGTCGAGAAGGAGAGAGATCTTGAGGAGAAGGCCAAAGCCGGCTCATCTCTTAAGGAGATACTTGACAGAGATACCCTGTACTCAACCAAGAAGATGGGCTTCTCAGATTCATATATAGCAGAGCTTACAGGCTGCACGGAGGATGACGTCTATTTGCTCCGTAAGGAGTACGGTATCAGACCTGTTTACAAGATGATCGATACCTGTGCGAGCGAGTTTGAAAGCTATGTACCGTATTTCTACTCAACCTACGAGGACGAAAATGAGTCCATAGTTTCTAACAATAAGAAGATAATCGTTCTGGGTTCCGGCCCTATCAGAATCGGCCAGGGCGTTGAGTTTGACTATTCAACAGTTCATGCGGTACGTACTATCCACGAGCTGGGCTACGAGGCTATCGTTATAAATAACAACCCTGAGACGGTTTCAACAGATTACACTATCGCTGACAAGCTGTATTTCGAGCCTCTTACAGTTGAGGATATCATGAATATCATCGACCTTGAGAAGCCGGAGGGCGTTATCACTACCCTCGGCGGACAGACAGCCGTTAACCTTGCTGAGCCGCTTGAGAAGAGAGGCGTCAAGATAATCGGAACCGGCTGTGAGGCAATATTCAGGGCAGAGGACAGGGATGCATTTGAAAATGTTATCTCCGGTTTCGGAATCCCTCATCCGAAGGGAGTTGCGGTTACCGATATCGAGAGCGGCGTAAAGGCTGCAGAGAAGATCGGTTATCCGGTGCTTGTAAGACCTAGCTTCGTTCTTGGCGGAAGAGCCATGGAGATAGTTGCAAATGAAGAAATGCTCCGCCATTACCTTAAGACAGCCGTTGAGGTTGATGAGGACAGACCGGTACTTGTAGATAAATACATTGTCGGTAAAGAGGTAGAGGTAGATGCGATCTGCGACGGTGAAAATGTATTCCTTCCGGGTATCATGGAGCTTGTCGAGAGGACCGGTGTACATTCGGGAGACAGTACCAGCGTTTATCCACCGTATTCAATCTCGAATAAGGTTAAGGAAACCATCACAGATTATACAGAGAGACTTGGCCTTGGAGTAGGCATAGTCGGTCTCTTCAATATACAGTTTATCGTAGATAAAAATGATGACGTTTATATCATAGAGGTTAATCCGAGAGCGTCACGAAGCGTACCTTTCCTTTCAAAGTCTACAGGCTACAGTCTGGTTGATATCGCAACCAAGGTTATGCTCGGACACAGCCTGAAGGAACAGGGCTATCATGATAAAAATGATATCGCCGCAGGCAGGGTAAGCGATGACGACGGAAGAGCCGCAAGAAGCAGGAAGAAATTCTGGTATGTAAAGGCGCCGGCATTTTCATTTGCCAAGCTTAACGGAATGGACGCATATCTGTCACCGGAAATGAAATCGACCGGAGAAGCTATCGGCTATGACAGAAGCCTTAAGAGAGCTTTCTATAAGGCTCTTCAGGCGAGCGGCATCAAGATGAAGGAATACGGAACGGTAATGGTAACTCTTGCCGATGAGGACAAGGAGGAGGCGCTTCCGCTTGTAAGACGTTTCTACGAGCTCGGCTTCAATATCGAAGCAACAGTCGGAACCGGTGAATTCCTTAAGGAGCACGGCATTAGAACACGTATCAGAGGAAAGCTTTCTGACGGAAGTGACGAAGTACTTCGTTCGATCGAAGCAGGATACGTAAGCTACATCATTAATACAAGAGCTATCCTCTCAGGCGTTCATTATCAGGACGGCGCATCTATCAGAAGATGTGCGATCATGAACGGAGTTACGATCTTCACATCACTTGATACTGTAAGGATACTTCTTGATGTATTAGAGGATATCACTCCAAGGATATCAACCATCCAGGAGAGTGCGGATGTAAAAGGGTGAGCAGGAAAGGAAATAAGTAATGAGCTATACCGAAGAAGAAGTAATGGAATACATCGAAGAGGAGGATGTCAAATTCATCAGACTCGCTTTTCGTGATGCTTTCGGCGTGCAGAAGAATATCTCTGTCATGCCGAGTGAGATACATAAGGCATTTGAAAATGGTATCCCTATAAATGCGAGGGGTGTGGTCGGTTTTGAGGACTCGGACGATGCGGTTTTATACCTTAAGCCGGACCCTGCAACGACTGCAGTTCTTCCATGGAGACCTGATACCGGACGAGTTATCAGAATGTTCTGCGATATCTGCCATGCCGACGGAAGACCGGCTGAGACCGATACAAGATACATTCTGAAGCAGGCTGTCGAGAAGGCGGAGAAGCTTGGTATTGAATTTAAGTTCGGTTCGGAGATGGAATTCTACCTCTTCAAGAAGGATGACGAGGGAAGAGTTACCAAGGAGCCTTATGATAATGCAGGATACATGGATATTGCGCCTCTTGACAGAGGAGAGAATATCCGAAGAGAAATATGTCTTACTATAGAAGAAATGGGTCTTACTCCGGAACGTTCTCATCATGAGAGAGGACCGGGACAGAATGAGATCGATTTCCATTTCGGTAAGCCTCTTAAGGCTGCCGATCAGGTGACTACATTTAAAATGGTTGTAAGCACCATCGCCGACAGAAACGGTCTGTATGCGGATTTCTCACCGCTCCCTCTGATGGATATGCCGGGAAATGGCTACCACATCAACATTTATGCAAGGGACAAGGAAGGAAATGACGTGGCCAAGAGTGCTGCGGCAGGCATCATCGAGAAGATAAGCGATATAACTCTGTTCCTTAATCCGTCTGAGCAGTCATATGCAAGATTCGGTAAGGGAACTGCGCCTGATAAGGCAAAATGGTCAAGCACGGGCGAGTCGGATCTTATTCTTATCTCGGATGATCATGGAATGACAGGAGTCGAGCTCCGTTCTCCTGACGCATCAAGCAATCCATATATTGTATACGCACTTCTTATCCATGCCGGACTTTACGGCATCGAGAATAAGCTTTCGCTTCCTGATGAAATGGATGAAGAAGTTGTGATGCTTCCTCAGACAAGAAGAAGTGCTGTAAGTTTTGCATCGAAAAGCGACTTTGTCAGAGAGATACTCCCGGAGGCACTTACCTCAAAGTATCTTCAGGGACAGCAGTAGGTACAAGCTGAAGACGCGCAGATCAAAGATCGGGTGGAACGGTCAGATGCGGTAAACAGCGAGGTTGTTTAGTGACCGGGTGAAGTGGAAGTTTTTTGCGTGACAGAGATTCGTGGAGTAAAAAATGGCTTTAAACAGTAAGAGAAAAGATTATTCGCTGCTCATAATCTCAAGCAGTGAACAATTTAATATTGCTATAAAAAAGATACTTCCGGGCGGAACCTTCAGTGCCATCGAGACCAGGAAGAGTGCATCGGCTGCCAAGAGAGAGCTTCTTGAAAGGCACTATGATGTGATCATCATTAATGCACCTCTGCCAGACGAATTCGGAGTGGATTTTGTCATGGATATTCAGGACAGGCACAACTCAGGAATCCTTGTTGCGGTTCCGGGCGAGGTATTCGATACGGTTACTGACCGTACTATCGATTATGGCGTGATTGTTGTTCCGAAGCCGGTGAAGCTTGCGATGGTCGAAAGAGGCGTAAGGCTTCTCATAGCTGTGCAGAACCGTCTCCGAAGCAATGAGAAGAAGATCAAATCCCTTGAAGACAAGATCACTGAGATACGTTTTGTCGCAAGAGCAAAGCTTATGCTTATCCAGAACGGCATGAACGAGGAAGAAGCTGAAAGATATATCATTAAGCAGGCGATGGACGGAGGAGTCCGTAAGAGCGTCGTCGCTGAAGAGATCATAGAAAACGGCGGTATTAAAAGCTGATATTAAAAAGAACTGACTGGATGCAGTCCCGATCTCCAAAAGTTAGATTATAAAATCTAACGATTGGAGGTCGGTGCAGGACACAGTCGGTTCTTTTTTTTGATTGAGTAAAATTTAACAAAATTCAGTGAAAATTTTATGAAAATATTATGGCGGGCACCGCGATTATGTGCTATGATATCAAATACAATGGCGGATCGCATCCGACAAAAATACTTATTAATATCCGTCATTTCCGGGGTGATTGAGTTTTAGAGGAAATGACAGGGAGAGTAAAGAAAGTGAGGGTAACACATGAAGAAAAAGCTTTATACGCTTTTCCTCTCAGTCTTTCTTGGAGCAGGAGCACTTGCAGGTAATACTGCCTACGCACAGGAAGCAGAACAGCCTGAAGGAGTTCCGGTTTCGGAGGCTGATGCGGCAGAAGCAGACGAATCAGGCGGTTCAGGCCTTAAGGTAAGTACCGGCCGTATGATGGCAAATGAAGATGGTAAATTTGTTGACGGAATTATGGCAACAAACAATCCTGACAGAGTTAACGGAGCAACAGTTAATGATCCGCAGATTGATGTTAACTATCTTCCGTCAAGCTACACTATTAAGTACAGATCGGGAATAAGAGATCAGGGCGATTATGGCGTTTGTTGGACATTTGCAACAAATACCTGTCTTGAGACAAACTATCTGAAGAAGGGCATGGGCTCAAAGATCAATTACTCTGAGTATCAGCTGCTTTATTCAGTATTCCATGGAACAAATGATTCATATACCACAACAAATGACTGGTTTGATGAAGGCGGATACTACTATATGCCTGTATGTGCTCTTGCAGCAAACAGAGCAATGGCTTCAGAGTCTGCTTATCCATTTGATCCAAGCAAGACAATGACAAGTAAAGACAGAGATGCATCTATCAATCATGTAGAGAAAGTACTTATGCTTGACAGCTTCTCTTATGATTATTCTGATTACGGCAATACTGCATGGTTCGATGTAGTTGACAAGATCAAGAAATATCTTTACACAAATAATGCTGTAGCTATCAACTTTGATGCAAGCTACGTAGATTATGCAACTAATTCATACTATACTTCATGGGATAGTGAATATCAGAATAAGCCTGGTTCAAACCATGCCGTTACTATCGTTGGATGGGATGATAACAAGGTAACTGCTGCTCCAAAGAAGGGTGCATTCCTTATTCAGAACAGCTGGGGTAATTACAATGATGAAGGTGGACATGTATGGGTATCATACTATGATGCTTCACTCAACTCGCCTACAGTATTTGTTGTAGATTCAGATACTAATCTTAAGAATGATTCAAAGGTATTCACTTATACAGAGGCAGGCTGGGAAGGCCGTTATATTTGGGATGAGACAGCAAACTTACAGGGAGCAAATATCTTCCATGCTGATTCTACAGTTCGCCTCAATAAGGCAGGCTTCTATGCACCATGTGCAGGTGATTACAGAATTCAGGTTATCAGAGATCTCAAGGATCCTAAGGATATCACTTCCGGAAGAGTTGTAAACGCAACAACAGGAAGCGTTTCAGAAGCAGGTTTCTACAAGATTGATCTTTCAGAGTCTGTAACAATACCTACAGATGAATATTTCGCTATCAGAATCCGTTTCGGTGATGCTTATGGACACTACTACGTTCCATTTGAAGGTGAGAATTCAACTGTTTCGACAATTACAAGAAAAACATCTATTAAAGCAGGCCAGACATTTGTTTATTATAATGGTTCATGGCATGATTGCTCAATAACTACAGGTGAGTATGATTTCCTTGGAAATTACTGCAAAAACGCATGCGTATATGCATACGGAGATACAAATATTGATGAGGTAACTAAGGTTCCTGTTAAGAATCCTGGACTTTATAAGGCAGGACACATTCAGTATTATGTATGTAACGGTAAGTATTATAAGGATGCTAACTGTACAAAGCCTGTAACATTTGCAGAGACAAGAACATATCTCTTCGATAAGAATCATGTAGGTATAGCTAAGTATAAGGGTAAGGCTTACTATGTAAAGAACGGTGTAGTATTAAAGAGCTACAACGGACTTGCAAAGTCAAATGGTAAGTATTACAAGATCAAGAATGGTCTTACAGATACAAGCTACAGCAAGATCGTTAAGCTTAAGGCCGGAATCTTCTACTTCAAGGCTGGTGAGCAGCAGGTTAAATTCAACGGATTAAAGAGATACAACAATAAGCTTTGCTACTTCAAGGCTGGTAAGTTCTATAACAAGAAGACAGGCTTTGTAAAGCTTAGTGGAAATTATTACTATGTAAAGAACGGTATCGTTGTAAGCTTCACAGGCTTCAGAAAGGGTACCTGCAAGGGTGAAGAAGGCTGGTGGTATTGCGTAAATGCCAAGGTTGATCTCACTAAGACAGATGTATTCAAGACAACAGCTAATGGTATTACAGCTTGGTGGTATGTAAAGGAAGGTAAGATCTGCTTCGAAGATACAGTTGCCAAGAACTCAAAGGGCTGGTGGTATATCCACAACGGCCGTGTAGACTTCTCATATAATGGTCTTGCCAAGAATGAGAGCGGCTGGTGGTTCATCCAGAGCGGACAGGTTAACTTCAACTTCACAGGTATTGCATCACATGCAGGATCAAAATGGTACGTAACCGGTGGTAAGGTTCGTTTCGATTTCACAGGTTGGGTTTACATCTCTGGAGAGTACTACTACATCGTAGATGGTAAGGTTCAGTAATCTTACAGTTCATATAAATGATTTTTATGCCGGCTCGGTTTATCCGAGCCGGTTTTTTAATGCCTGCATTTGTGGGCTTTTTTGCGCATGGTTTGATGTGTGAATTGCCATGAGTTGTTGTTTGCGTATGTTTTTCATACCCGGTATGTCATGCCGGTTTATTTATGCACAAAAAAACTTGTGAATAATGCATAAACGGGTGATAAACTATGTTCAGTATGCACAAAGTTATCATTTGTCACAAATTATATGTGGTTAATATGCACAAAATATGATAAACTAGAAATAACGAACACATTGAAAATATAGGGGATTGCTAAACGTTAATTGATAGCTTCCGGGAGACCGGAACAGAGGTGGAAAGGGATACAGTATGAGTTGATGTTGATTAAGAAGGAGGGGTATTATGAAGAAAAAAATAGCACTGCTTTTTCTTTCAGTCCTTCTATCAGTGGGATTATTTGCAGGTTATACGGTTTACGCCGCTGATCAGCAGAATGTTGGTCTTACAGGTAAAGCAGAAGACGAAAAGAATAAGGATGAGGGCGACGGTCTAAAGATCAGTGACGCCCATATGATCACAAATGAAGATGGCACGTATGTAGATATGATAATGGCTGCGGACAATCCTGACATACTTTCAAGGAGTTCCGGAATCTCGCTTTCATACGCAACCTATCCGAGAAAATATACTATCTCCAAGAGATCAGGCGTAAGGAATCAGGGTAACTACGGTGTATGCTGGAGCTATGCAGCAAATACCTGCATGGAGACGAATTATCTGAAGAAGGGCTATGGTACTTCGGTAGATTTTTCAGAGTATCAGCTGCTTTATTCAGTATTTCATGGAAATGATGACTCGTACAGGTCTACAGGAACCTGGTACGATGAAGGCGGAAATGTGTATATGGCGGCTTCAGCACTTGCTATGAACCGCGGTCTTGCTTCACAGTCGGCTTATCCATTTGATCCTTCAAAGAAGATGACTGCAGCTGACAGAGACAAGGGTATCGGCCGCATCGAGAAGGTAATGATGCTTAAGAGCTTTCCGACAGATTACAAGTATTACGGCGGAAGCTTATGGTTCGATGTTATCAGCAGGATCAAGCTGTACGTTTCCAAGGGAAATGCAGTCCAGGTCTCATACAACGCAAGTGATCCGTATTATGATTCGGCAACCAATTCATATTACATGGGTTGGGACGAAGGCACCTATAAGCCGGGTTCCAATCATGCAGTAACTATAGTTGGATGGGATGACAACAAGGTTACAAAGGCCGGCAAGAAGGGCGCATTTCTGATACAGAACAGCTGGGGCAATTATCATACGAATAATGGCCTCACATGGATCTCTTATTACAACGCATCGCTCACAACCCCTGCGGTTTTTGTGCTTGGCGATAATGATGTTAATAAGGACGCAAAGGTGTTCTCATACACAGAGGCAGGCTGGGAAGGCCAGTATGTCGCAACCATGGATTCTACATTTAAGGGTGCGAATATCTTTAAGACAGATGCTAAGATCAATCTGAACAAGGTCGGTTTATATGCCTACACAGGTAATAAATACAAGGTTGAAGTGATCACCGGAATTACCGGAGCAAACAATCTGGATCAGGGCAAGGTTGCGGCAAAGGTTACAGGAACGGCAACCGAATCCGGATATTACAGATTAAATCTTTCATCTGCAGTTCCGATAAATGCAGGTGAGAAGTTTGCAGTAGTCGTTACACAGTGGGATGGCAGCGGATACTATTATATCCTTTATGAAGGAAGAACCTACTCTTCTTCAAGCACGATCACAAGAGAAACCAAAGTCGGCGCCGGACAGTCATTTACACATTTATATGGCAGCTGGCTTGATAATTCAGTAAACAGCCAGTATATTGCACTTGCCGATAATCAGAAAAATGTATGTGTTTATGCATACGGCGAAGAGGACTATTCGGATGTCAAGACAGTAAACGCAAAGGCGGCAACCCTTTACAAGGCCGGAAATATCAAGTATTATATACGCAACGGCAAATATTATAAGGATGCCAAATGCACCAAGCAGATAACGCTTGCATCTACAAAGACTTATCTCTTCGATAAGAGCACTGTCGGAATCGCACTCTATGAAGGTAAAGCATATTACGTTAAAAATGGTGTCGTAGATACCAGCTTCAGCGGATTTAAGTCGCTGGATGGAAAATGCTACAGGATAAAGGCAGGACTTACCGATACCTCATACAGTAAGATAGCGAAGGTCGGAAGCACCAATATCATTTATTTCAAGGAAGGCGAGCAGCAGACAGGCTTTAAGGGACTTAAGAACTATGACGGCAGTCTTCATTACTTCAAGGAAGGCAAGTTCTACAACAAGATGACCGGCTTCGTCAAGCTGAACGGTACGTATTTCTACGTAAAGAATGGTATCGTGACTTCATTTACGGGCTTCCGTGAAGGAACCGTGGCAGGCAAGGCGGGCTGGTGGTACTGCAGCAGTGCAAAGGCAGTTACAACTAAGACGGGCATAGTAAAAGGAACCGTGAACGGCACTAACGCCAAATGGTATGTAAAGAATGGTATGGTACAGCTCAGCTTTACCGGAACCATTAAGATAGATGGCAAGAGCTATCGCATAGTTAAAGGAAAAGTACAGTAACATTTATTATAAGAAAGGCCGGATCGTTAAGATGAACCGGCCTTTTTATTTGTTGGAAGAGAGGACAAAAATGAATTTTAAAGCAGTGATTTTTGACATGGACGGCGTTATATTTGACAGCGAGAGAGTTTATATCGACTGTTATAAGGAGATAGAGGACGATTTCCATGTAAAGGATACGGAAGAGGTGTGCAAGAAATGTATAGGCATTACAAGTGCTGAGACTGTAAGGATACTTCATGAGCATTATGGCGAGGATTTTCCGGTGGATAAGTTCTACGGTGCAGCAGGAGAAGTCTTCAGGAGAAAATACGAGGAAAACGGTCTTCCGATGAAGCCGGGTGTGACAGAACTCCTTAAATGGCTGAAGGACAAAGGGATAAGCACTGCGATAGCCTCATCCACAAAGACAGAGGTAGTGAAGCAGGAGCTTAAGGACGCCGGAATACTTATCTATTTTGATAAGATAATCGGCGGTGATATGGTCAGTAGAAGTAAGCCTAATCCGGATATCTTCCTCAAGGCGGCAGAAACTCTTCAGGTGGATACAGATGAGGCGTTCGTGATAGAGGATTCATTTAACGGTATCAGAGCCGCACACGCCGCAGACATAAAGGCTATCATGGTTCCGGATATACTGCAGCCGGACGAGGAGATCCGCGGAAAGGCATTTAAGGTACTTGAGTCGCTGCTTGAAGTGAGAGATTACTTTAACAGTAATGTGGGAGAAACAACCACTTTTTAAAGGATGATTTTGCTGATCATCAGAAGAGCTTTTAGACGTTAGCAACATAGTCTGAGGTAAGAAATATGAGTAGACATGCAAAGAATGACAGATATAAATATATGACCGAGACTCCGGTGCCTAAGCTCATCACGCAGCTTGCTGTACCGACTATCATCAGTATGCTTGTGACCGGTATCTATAATACTGCGGATACGTATTTTGTAGGGCGTATCCCGGTGAATCCGACGCAGGCGACGGCCGCGGTGGGCATAGTTTTTCCGATGATGGCAGTCATCCAGGCGCTGGGCTTTTTGTTCGGGCACGGCTCGGGAAACTTCCTCTCGAGAATGCTCGGAGCAGGCAAGAAGAAGGAAGCTTCGGAAATGGCTTCCACCGGCTTTGCGCTTGCACTTATAGCCGGCGTGGCAGCAGCGGTTCTCGGAAATATCTTCATCCAGCCTGTCGTTGATTTTCTGGCCTCGGGAGATGTGAGTCCGGAGACTCTGGAAATGACATCGGACTATGCAAGGATCATCCTGATCGGTGCACCATTTATGATGTGCCAGTTCGTTATCAACAATCAGCTCCGTTTTCAGGGCAGCGCCATCTATGCGATGGTCGGTCTTATCGCCGGAGCTATCATAAATATGATACTTGATCCGCTCCTCATACTTTTCTTCGACATGGGCGTGAAGGGGGCTGCATTTGCGACGATATTCGGTCAGATCACAAGCTTCTTCATACTGCTCATCGGAAGCAGGAAGGGCGAGAATATCAGGCTTAAGGTTTCAAATGTTAGGATCAACAGCTACTATGTGATCCAGGTTATAAATGGAGGCGTGCCTTCGCTCTTCAGGCAGGGACTTGCAGCGGTTTCAACAGCGCTCCTGAACCAGGCGGCCGGCAGATACGGCGGAGAGGCTGCGATCGCCGGAATGTCTATAGTTTCAAGGATCATGATGCTTCAGATATCAGCACTGATAGGCTTCGGCCAGGGCTACCAGCCGGTATGCTCCTTCAATTACGGTGCAAAGCTGACCGGCAGAGTCCGCGAGGGCTTCTGGTTCTGCGTCAAATGGGGAACCATCGTTCTCTTCGCACTTGCGGCGCTGTGCTTCACATTTGCGCCTGAGGTGGTAGGGCTTTTCAGAGATGATGAGGACGTTGTATCGGTCGGTATGACAGCTCTAAGATTTCAGGTGGCAGTGCTTCCAATCAACGCCTTCAGTATCATGACCAATATGATGCTGCAGTCGATGGGACGCGGCTTCAAGGCTTCAGTCACTTCCTCTGCGAGAAATGGAATCTTCTTCATCCCTGCAATACTCATACTGCCTGCAATCTTCGGACTTCGCGGCGTTGAGATCACGCAGATGGTTGCAGACATACTGACACTTGCGATAACCATACCATTTGGAATTTCTGAACTAAGAAAAATGAACAGAGAAGAACCTGCAGCCGGGTTTCCAGCCAAAAACATGTGACAAAGCTGTACGGAAGTCGTCAGCCAAAAACATATGACAAAGCTGACACATCAAAGCTGTGTAGAAAAAATCATATAACAACCCTGTCAGCAGGTTATTGTTTGACAATTTATTCGATATGTTATAAATTTTAAGTATATGAAATTAATGCCGTTTTTCCACACATTTGATCAAAAGTGTTGTTGACCTGCGGCATTAAAAGATGAGAAGGAAAGGGAGCTGTAATGAAGAACAAGGAATATCCGTATGAGGAAGTAACCCAGATTTCTGACCTTAAAGATATGATCAGACAGAAGGCTGTGAGCATGCCTGATGATACAGCATTTATCTATCCGTGCGAATCAGGTGAGATGCGTAAGAGCTACAAGGATCTCTTCGAGGACGTTAACGCCTTCGGTGAGTGGATGTACCATAAGAAGATAAAGGACAAGCACGTTGCGATCATTGGAGAAAATTCGTATGAGTGGCTTGTTGCATTTTTTGCAACCGTAAATGGAGGAAGCGTTGCGGTTGCTATAGATAAGAGCCTTCCGGACGAAGAGATCATATCTCTCGCCAAGATGGGCGATACAGACGTTGTATTTGTATCTGACCAGTATTATGAGAAGGTTAAGAAGAAGGCAACCAGAAAGGTTTATAATCTCAAGGATTTTGATGATATCCTGAAGGAAGGCAGAAAGTACCTGAAGGAAGGCAAAAATGAATTTGCCAGATATGAGATAATCCCAGAGAAGACAGCAGCGATACTCTTCACCTCCGGAACCTCCGGAGTCAGCAAGGGCGTAGAGCTGACCAACAAAAATATAGCATTTGAGATCGTTCATACAAGTATGCTTTTCTCTCCGAAGGGCGGAACTCTTGCAGTTCTTCCGTTCCATCATGCATTTGGACTTGTTGTTGCGATCTTCATGATAATGAACTACGGACAGCCTATATTTATAAATAAGAGCCTTAAGCATATCAAGAAGAACATGGAGGAGTTCGGTCCGCAGACCATGTTCCTCGTTCCAATGTTTGTAGAGTATTTCCACAAGCAGATCTGGCTTGAGATCGAGAAGAAGGGCAAGACAAAGGTCTTCAAGAGACTTATGAAGTCTACAGACCTTCTCCGCAAGGCAAAGCTTGACCTGAGAAGCAAGATCTATTCACCGATCAGACAGGTTTTCGGCGGCAACCTCGAATATATCATTTGCGGCGGTGCGGCTCTTGATCCGATGTATGTGCGTGAGTTCAGAACCTGGGGTATAGAGATCTTAAACGGTTACGGCGCTACGGAGTGTTCTCCTTGTACAGCCGTTAACAGAATCTATCATCACAAGGATGGCAGTGTTGGACATCTTGTTCCAGGCATAGAGGTTAAGGCTACAGAGGAAGGCGAGATCGCATTTAAGGGCGAGCTCGTTATGAAGGGATATTATAAGAATCCTGAAGCAACAGATGATGCTTTGATCGATGGATGGTATCATACAGGCGATCTCGGATATGTGGATGAGGACAATTTCATCTTCCTTACAGGAAGAAAGAAGAACCTAATCATTCTCAGCAACGGCGAGAATATATCTCCTGAGGAGCTTGAGCAGGATGTTGCGAGAGATGATGCAGTTCAGGAGGTTCTTGTATATGATGAGAACGGCCGTATAGTTGCGGAGATTTTCCCTGACGAGGCACATTTGGGCGATACAGAATATTTTGAGAAGCTTAAGAGTAAAGTAAATAAGGGACGTCCTATCTACAAACAGATAACCCGTATCAAGCTGCGTGACGAGGAATTCATCAAGAATGCCAGCATGAAGATCATAAGATATAAAAATATACCGGGTATGATGCCTGCAATAGACAAGAAGGAAGATGCAGAATAGTAAACAGGATAATTAATACGTGAAGTTGCAATCCGGAACAGAAGGCGAGCTTATCTACAACTGGCAGTTCAGTACCGATAATGGAAAGACATGGCAGTATGTAAAGGCTGCAGGATGAAGCGGTTTAACAATAATAAAAAACAAGCGGATCACAGAGCAGAAAATAAGCCTGTGATCCGCTTTTGAGGTGCGCCTGGCGGCGCACGTTTCTAACGGGTGAAAGTCCCGAATCCGCCCGACAGTGGGAAGGATATAGCTGAACAGCAAGGGTGTCTATCGTGAGGTGGAATCTGAAGGAAGCTGTAAG